>JAAIGF010288756.1_pt1 | contig 117836 bp, 98 predicted proteins | sample 6487441 | NCBI WGS metagenome assembly JAAIGF01 (sample SAMN13974129, study PRJNA590717) | phyllosphere metagenome | biome: pepper field; feature: multiple bacterial spot infested pepper fields; material: pepper leaves; isolation source: leaves from pepper fields | host: Capsicum annuum ... | reverse complement strand
GCCGATCGGAACCAGTACGTTGAACAGTCCGACATTCGGAATCGCGAAGTGTTCGAGGAAGCTAGCCCACATCGGCTGTACCGCCGGATGGTCGCCGCCCGCTTGAGCGAGCGCGCCTTGCAGGAAGCCCGAAGCGTCGAATCCGCCGCCCGTTAATTTGCCCCATCCGCCTTCGATCCATTTAAGACCGATAAAGATGCGAAGCGCAGTCAGTAACCACATTGCCACTTTGTTTGTTCTCAGCCAGTTGTTCATTTTTTCCACTCTCCTAGAGTTTTATTTGGTCGCTTTTTGCAGCGGCTCTTTTTGTGTTTGGTTGTTTATCTCTTCCATGGCTTTATCATAAATTAAATCTAAAATTTTAAATGTGATTTATATCACAAAGTATAGATTAAATTTAAAATAATTTTGTTTGTGAACAAAAAGAACCCTTTTCCGTGAGGAAAGGGGGTTGGGTGTCGAGAAAGTTGCGTGTGCGCGTGGAAGCGAGAAGACTGCGAGAAAAACTCGTTTCGGTCGCGTGTTGAGCTCGGGAAAATGGATTGAATTTAATATGGAATTTTCCCGAGTTCAAAGGCGAACATTTCATTCCTTCACTGAGTTTTCTCTCCGTCTTCTCGCTTCCAGGCACGTTGAACGTTCTCGACACCTGCCCCATTTTCCACAAGGAAAAGGGCTTTTTGTTTTTTGTGTAGTGGGGAGGAGCTTGGGCTTACGCCTGGTTGCGCAATGAGTTAAGAATCATAGTGATGAAGCGTTTTGAGATGTTACGGCGAGGGGCGTCCGTTAAGGTCTCAATAGGAACTTGTTCGTCAGTATGGGGAGGTTCGTTTTCGACGGATTTAATCGCATTGCCGGATGGCTGGTTGATTGCACCTGTCAAACTAAGCTTTTGCAGCAGTCCCATCATGGCGGTGAACACGAACTCCCCCGTCTCATACACGTGCAAATCCGGTCGCAGCGAACCGTCGCGAATACCGGCTTCGAGCGCGGTGTTCAGGAAGTGGTGTTCTTTTTTCGACCGGATAAAAGCTTCGTACCGATCCAGCAGCTTCTGATCCGGCGGGTAAGCGTCGTAGTGCAGGTCGAACAGCAGGATGAACTTCATATAGGCTTTGTTTTCTGCGGCATACGTGCTCCATGCTTCCAGCATACGGCGAAGCCGCGTCGCGCCGTCGTCTCGGGAATCGCGCGTCGCGTCCGCGGCTTGCACGAAGTCCGACATATGCTCCAGCGCCCGCATTTGTACGGCGAAAACGAGGTCCTCTATAGATTCGAAATGTTTATAGTACGTGACGCGGCTTACGCCTGCCTGCTCGCAGACGTCTTTAACCGAGATGCCGGGAAAGCCGTGTTTTAAAAACAGCTCTCGTCCGGCGTCGATCAGATCTTCGTGATTTTGGTGTTTGCGATGCTGGTGCCAGGTCTCATTCATGGGCAATCTCCCGTTCCTGTGCCGGCCTCATGCTGCGCCCCATCGTCAAGGCAAGCGCGGCCAGCAGAATCAAAGCTCCCAAAATATAAGGCAAATTCAATTGGACGTCAAACAGCCATCCGGCGAATAGCGGGCCGATCATGCTGCCCAGGCTGGTGTAGGTGGTGTTGAGTCCGGCCGCATAGCCTTGACGATCTCCGGCGGCGTTGGCGATCAGCGTACCGGCTGTCGGGCGCAGGAATGAGTTGAATGCGAAGAACAGAGCCGATACGGCCAGTAGATAGACCAGGTTGAACTTGACCAGCATCAGAATAAGGGCAATAGCGGTCACGACTAGCGAGATGCGGATCAGTCTCATTTCGCCGAAGCGACGGACCATGCGGTCCAGCAGCCACATTTGACAAATGATCCCGATGACCGCACCCAGCGTGATCACGATCGAGATGCTGCGGGCGTCGAAGCCGTACTTTTGCTCGACGAACAGCGCGTAGACCGTCTCGTAGTTGACCAGTCCAAACGTCATGACCAGCACCAGCAGCAGATAACGGAAGTAAGGCGTGCGGAACGAGTCGGTGATTTGACGGATAAAAGGTTCGCGTTTGCGGCGTCCGGCTGCTTGTCTATGCTCCGGTGGCAGCGTCTCGCGCAATAGCAGCGAGAGCAGCGTCGCCAGCAGTCCGAGCCCGGCGGCGCAGTAGTAGGGCATGCGAATGCCGAATTCGGCGATCAGGCCGCCGAGGCCGGGGCCGAGTACCATGCCCAGATTCATCGACGCGCCGAGATAACCCATGCCTTTCGCCCGGGTCTCGGTCGTCGTGCTGTCCGCAACGTACGCCATGACCGACGGAACCATCAGGCCGAGTCCCATCCCTCCGATAAAGCGTGCGATATAGAGGAGAGTCAGCGTATGTCCGACTGCGAACAAATAGTCGGAGACGACCGTGAGGAACAATCCGGCGATAATCAGCTTTTTCCGGCCGAAGCGATCCGATAATTGTCCGCCGATCGGCGAAAACAGAAATTGCGCAGCGCCGAAAGCCGCCACTAGATAACCCGCCGCCGTTCCGGCGGCGCCGAACTGTTTCAGGTAATCAGGCAGAATCGGGATGACCATGCCTTGTCCCAGCAGCGCGATGAACAAGTTAAGCATCAGCACGAACATCGGGAGTCCGATTTTGTTAGAGGGTTGAGGCGAGACGGGAGAAGAAGTCATGGGACAAGCTCCTTTTATATAGTTTACAGTGTGTAACTCTTATGAACTTGATTAGCATACTCCTTTTTTCCGGAGAAGTAAATGTCATCAATTTCCCGATTTTTAGTGGAAAATATGACAAAAAGGGTAACAGGAAGTATACCTATTCACGCAGCAATCCATATATAGTAAATGCATCAACCAGCTTTTTGAAAAAAAGAGACGCGGGAGGCTGCCAGGATGAACGAGTTCAAAACACGGCTCCTTACAATCGAACAGAACCAGCGGAATTTGCTTCGCGAAACGCAGGAACTGCTCAAGGAGTACGAATCGAGCGATTTGATTCACGAGAACGAAAGGCTGCGCCGCGAAACCGAGGAAGACAGGCGCAAGCTGAACGAGCTTCGACAGGAATCCGCCAAGTTGAAAAAAGAAAACGCGGACCTGCGGGTATCGCTCAGCGAACAGATTTTGGACGAAAAGTTGAATATTTTGCGATTGTCGAACCGCAAGCTGGAGACGTACTTTGCCGGGGAAGATTCGTTGCGCAAAAACCGTCTGCGGCAGTTCGAAGAAACGACGCGCGAGCGGATACATAAGATGATGCTGGCTTCGCGCAAGCTGACCGACGGCGAGCAGCAGGAGTTTCGGGCCAGACTGGACGATCTTTCCCTCCATTTGGAGCGCAGCCTGGAACATCAGCGAAAAATGCAGGAAGAAGCAAACCGGCGCACGCTGGGACCGCTGAACGACGAATACAACCGGATGACGGACGAAGGGGTCGACGAGGCGACGATCCAGCGCCGTATCCGCCAGAACCGACTCGAAATGAAGATCGGGTTGAACTGGATCAACAAGCTGGCGATTCTGCTGATTCTGATCGCGGTAGGATTGGCATTCCGCTACAGTTACACGACTTGGTTCAACGACTATATGCGCGGCATTGCCTTTTTCGCGTTCGGAGCGATTCTGCTGGGCGGCGGGGAATTTCTGTATCGGAAAAACCGCCGGACCTTCGCGCTCGGCCTGCTCGGGGGCGGGACGGCGGTATTGTATGGATCAATATTCTACAGTTACTTCCTGCTCGGGATCATCGGCATGTTCGCGGCGTTGGGACTGTCCGTGCTCGTCACGTTGACTACCGTATTGCTCGCCCTGCGTTACGATTCGAAAACGATCGGCGCGCTGGGGCTTGTCGGCGGTTATCTGCCCCTGCTGTCCTACGGATTGGCGGAAGGATTGGCCGGGCCTGCCGTCTATGCGGCGATGGTCTATCTATTCCTGCTCAATCTGCTGCTGCTTCTGGTGTCGCTGCACAAACGCTGGACGGTGGTCGCTTATATCAGCTTTATTTTGAATACGCCTGCCATGCTGCTGCTCGTCTGGTTGGCGGACAGCCGCTGGATCGGGGCCTGGTACGCGTTCCTCACCTTCCTGATGTACCTGGGTTCGACGCTGATCTATCCGCTGCGCTTCAAGCAAAAACTGGCGGAATGGGATGTCGTGCTGCTCGGCGTCAACACTCTCGTCGGCTGCGGAGTCATGTACGCGCTGCTCGAATCGTCGGGTGCGATCGAGTTCCGGGGGCTGCTCGCGCTGCTGTTCGGCCTGCTGTACGTAGGACTTGGGCGGCTGGCCGAAAAGTTCGTGCCTGAGGAAAAGAATACCCGTTTGCTGTTCTACGTTACCGCATTGATTTTTGCTATTCTGATCGTGCCGTTCCAGCTTCAATGGGAATGGGCGGCGCTCGGCTGGTTGGCGGAAGCGCTGGTGCTCTGCATCTACGGCAGCCGCAGCGGTTCGAAAATGCTGGAACGTGCCGGCTGGGCGGTCTTGCTGCTCTGCATGCTGGCGTTCGTGCTGGTCGATCTGCCGCAGCACGGTCTGAACCTTCTGATGGCAGCAAGCGAGGATTCCGGCGTCTTCATGATCAAATACACGCTCATTACGCTGGGCACGCTGGGCTTGTCGTTGTTCTACATCTGGGAATGGCGCAAAAATGGTCGAGCAGAAGGCGGCGCGTCCGCTGTATCCGACGGTGGTGCGCCGCGTGGAAATTACTCGTCCGAAGAACGTCATCTGCTTCTATTCATCCGGTATGTGGCGATTCTGAACACCTGGTTCTATGGGCTGTATGAAGCCTTCTACCTCTATGATCTGCTGCGTTCGTCTTCGGACACCCATTATCTGTTCTATAAAGCGCTGCTGGCGGCAGGCGTCACGGCGCTGCTGTCGCTGGGCATCTCCCGTTTCCCGCTGATCCAAGATCGGATTACGAGAGCCTACGCCTTGATTCAATACGGAGTCAGCTGCTTGATCGGGATTGCGCTCATGCTGACCGTTCCGGTGCTGCATCGGGATTGGAGTCTGAACGGAGCCGCCGACTATATCGCCTTGTTGGTGCTGCTTGCGGTAAACGTGGTTATTTTCTGGAGCGTCAGCCGACGATTGCAGCATGTCGTGCGTCGCTATCCGGAAAACGGAGAATGGTACCCTGTCGGGGTTGCTGTGTATGGTCTGATCATGCTCAGCGCGCTGCTCGGCGTACAGCTGCACGTGGAAAATGCCGGCATGCTCTACAGTCTGGCGTATCTGTTGGTAGCGTTGGCGTGCATCGTGTACGGCTTCCGCCGCCGTTATGTGTACATCCGGCGTATGGGTCTGGCGCTCACGTTATTCTGTACGGCCAAGCTGCTGGTCTTCGATCTTGGACTCAACAGCACGGGCAGCCGCATCATCGCATTTTTCGCTGCCGGATTCATCTTGTTGGGCATCTCGTACATGTATCAGCGCGTATCGAACCGTCTGGAAGAGGAGGCGGCAGGGAAGGAGAATGACGATGCGGAAGGGGAGAATTGATCGAAGTCGAAGCGAGCGTGGAAGCGTTAAGAGCCTGCGCGTAAAAAAAGTTCAGGCTGCCGCAAGTGCCCTGCTTTTGCTGCTGGGGACGCTTGGACTGCCGGGAACGCCTGAGTTCGGAGGAACGGCTTCCGCGGCGAATGCGCACGTGCGCACGGCGAAAGCTGCGGCTGCGATCTCGACCGCATCGACCATGCAGGCCAGACCTGCCGAAAACGACGCGGAAGCTTCCGGCATCTGGACGTTTGCCAAAGAAATTCAGGTGACGCAAGGCTCGCAGTATCAGGCTTTGTTTTTGGACCCGGACATTTATGGGCGCGCAGAGGAAGACCTGGGCGATGTACGGATCATCAATGCGTCAGGGCAGTTCATGCCTTATTATATGGACGCCGGGGAGGAAGGCGAGCGGGGACTGGATCGCGAATACCCGCTGGAGCTGATCGAGCGCGCAGAAGGGAAAAACGAAATCCGGTTCGACTTTCGAGTCGTTCCGACCGCGGATAACGAAGACGTTCGCGGCAGTCGGTTAACGTTCTCGCTGCCGCAGGCTTCTTTTCTCAAAAAGGTTAGCTTGGACGGCAGTTACGACGGGCAGCGCTGGGAAGCCGTGACCGAAGGCGAGCTGTATTCGACGGGCGAAGGCGCGTTCCGCAATGTCATTGAATTGAACGAGCCGGCCAAATACGGGTATTATCGCGTGAAGGTTCCGAGTGGACCGGAACCGTTCGAGCTTGAAGGCATGGCGTTGATCGACGTAGGTACTGCGGTGAGCGGGGAAGATTTCCGGCGGACGAAGGAGATTCCTTTTAACGTGGAGTCCTCGTCGGGCATGTCGGAAGTCGTGATGTACAACGCGGACAAGCTTCGGATTGACCGAATCAAGCTTAATGCCGCCGCTTCGGACGGTTCCAGCGGATTCAGCCGGGCGTTCTACGTGAACCGGGAAAAAGGAACCGGGGCCAATACCCGGATTTTATCGCCCGGCCGACTCAATCGGTTAGAGCTTGCAGGGGCGAAAGTCAATGATACGGAGATCCTTTTAGCCGAGCCGATTCGAAACGAGAAGCCGATGGTCGTGATCAACAACGGTGAAAATCCGCCGCTGGACATCCAGTCGATCGAGATCGGGTACCGGGTCGACCGATTGGTGTTCGAGGATACCGGAACCGGTCCTTACCGTCTGGTGTACGGCGCGCAAGGGCAGGAGTCGCCGCAATACGACATTTCGGCTTTCCGGACCGAGATCGAACAGTCCGGTCCGGGCGAGGCGACACTCGGCAAGGAAAACGCATCGCAGTTCGTGCCGCCAGCCGCCGAGGAAACTTCGGGAGCGGATGACGGGGCTGGTCCTAAAGTCGGTGCAAACGCTTCGCTTCAGATCACGTTCAACTTGATTCTGCTTGCGGTCGCGTTGGTTTTGATCGTGTTTTTGGGGAGGAAGTTGAGGAAGAAGTGAAGTTTTTTTCGGAAGTAGATTACCGTAAGACGCAAATCAGCGGAATGTTATCATTCCCACTGAGCCGCGAAGGATGGGATGAATATTTGGAGTTCATGCGCGAGATCGAGGTTGATTACGAAGAGCAGGCCCAAACAAGTCTTGAACGCAATCGGGAGAAAATGTTGGCCTTGCTTCCTGCGGGCTTGCATCCCTATATTCATGATGGAACGATCAATCGTCCTTATACGCCGCCGGTTTTGGCAAAGTTGCTTGCAGACTGGCATCAGGAGCTGTTGGATCGAAATCGCGAACAGGGGCGGAAGTGGAAAGAAGCCTACGAATCGATCAAAGATCAGCTTCCACACGCCGCTGTTTGGTTGAGCGAACGCTCGCTGCATGATGCGCATTTTGTATCGTATGAACGTCCGACGTCAGATCGATTTGCTTTGACCTTCAAAGAATCAGGAACAGGCGCAGGAGACACCGGACATATCCATCTTCTTTTTACCGGAGTCCGATCTGTGGAGATTCCGAAGGACATCGGATCGGCGGACTGGTACATGCAGGAGTTCGAATTGATCAATGGAGGTTTCGCAATTTCAATCTTGTTGGAAAAAACGCAGGATGAAATCGGAACGTTTATGGAACTTCGGATTGAGGCGGAAGATTTGCAATTGGAAGGTATATGAGTCCGCAGAGAATTCAATATGGGATACGGCTTTGCAAAAGAGATTCGGCCCGCAACGGTTCGAGTCTCTTTTTCTTTTTTCTGCAAAACGACCTTCTCTCCAAGAATCGGGGTGAATCGTTGAACCAAATTACGGTAAGATATAGAACAGAGACAGTACTATGGAGGAGGAGAAAGTATGACGGACCCTACAAAAGATACGGTCAAAAGCCAACTGTTAAACGCCTATAAGTTTCGCCATGCGGTCAAAGACTTCGACCCGGAGCGCAAAGTGACGAAGGAAGACTTCGACTTTATTTTGGAGGCAGGCCGCCTGTCGCCAAGTTCCTACGGCTTCGAACCGTGGAAATTCGTCGTGGTGCAAAATCCCGAACTACGCGAAAAAATCGCTGTTCATGCAGGAGGAGCACGTCGTCAATTGGCTTCTGCCAGTCATGCGATTCTCGTCTTGGCCCGCCTGCCGCACGAGATGGTCGCGGACTCCGATTACATCTCGCATATGCTGAACGACGTGCAGCGTCTGCCGGAGGAGATCGCGAAGATGAAGCGCAGCACGTACGATACCTTCCTGCGCACGGGGTTTGCCCTGCAAGACAACGAGCGCGCGATGTTCGAATGGGCCTGCCGCCAGACGTATCTGGCTCTCGGCAACATGATGACGGCTGCCGCCATGCTACAGATTGATTCCTGCCCGATGGAGGGCTTCGTGAAGCATGAGCTGGAGCGTGTGCTGGCGGAGGAAGGTCTGATGGACGACAGCCGCTTCGGTCTGGCTTGCATGGCCGCCTTCGGGTACCGCGCAGGCGACTCGTTGACCCCGAAAACTCGGCAGCGGACGGACGAAGTGGTGGAGTGGCGGTAATTCGTCGGACCCTAACGGAACGAGATGACTCTTAGGGACTGATTTGAGGGGTTTTGAAAATGTAACGGAACGAGGCGACGCTTAGAGCGGAATTAGTTTGGTTTTTGACTTGAAAAGCCTGGTTTGGAGCAGCTAAAAGATATACGTTCCGTTAGAGTTTTGAACAAGACCGATTGAGCCTGCTAAAGGACATGCGTTCCGTTAGCGGTTCAATTGATTCGAGTCTATTGGAATGTTTCTTTTGAGACATCAGCAATAAGGGAGGATGCCCCATAGCGGCATCCTCCCTTATTTTTGCCTGATCCGATAAAAGCTCAGTTAAGCGGTTCCGCCGGATACACGACGCTCCACGTATCGCCGCCGTCAACAGACACGCACCCAGCCTAAAGAATGTCGTTTTACGAGTCGGCTTCTTCATATCGTCAGTTCCTCGTCAAGAAGTGATTGATGAACGCTACAACAACCCTTCGATCGTCCCGTCCGTCTCCAAACGCATTCTCGAAGCCGCCGGAACTTTCGGCAAGCCGGGCATCGTCATCGTATTGCCCGTCTCGACGACCACGAATCCGGCGCCTGCGGACAACGACACGCGCGACACGTTGACGGTAAAGCCTTCCGGCGCGCCGAGCAGGGAAGCCCGGTCGGAGAACGAATACGGCGTTTTCGCCATGCACACGGGAAGCTCGCCAAAGCCGCGCCGTTCAAAATCAGCCAACGCTTTCGAAGCGGCTGGCGCGTAAGAGACGTCGCTTCCGCCATACAGCCGCGTAACAATCGTCTTGATTTTGTCTTTGAGACTCAATGACGCTTCGTACAGCGGCGCATAGTGCGAAGGCTGCTCCTCCAGCATCCGCATCAGACTTCGAGCAAGCGCGGCACCGCCCGCAGCGCCTTCGGCCCAAACGTCGGACAGCTCGGCCGCGACGCCAAGCTCGCGGCAGGCGTCGAAGATCAGGCCTATCTCGCTCTCGTGATCGGCGGCAAAATGGTTAACTGCGACCAGCACCGGCACGCCGAAGGCTTGAAGGTTGCGCAGATGGCGCTTCAGATTGCCTAGCCCCTCCGTCAAAGCCTGCGTATTTTCTTCGCCCAGCTCTTTCACGGGGACTCCGCCGTTATACTTGAGTGCCTTTGCGGTCACGACCAATACGGCGGCATCCGGTTTCAACCCTGCCTGGAGGCATTTGATGTCGAAAAATTTTTCCGCGCCCAATTCCGCCCCGAAGCCCGCTTCCGTCACGACCACGTCGCCCAGCTTGAGCGCCGTCTTGGTCCCAATCACGCTGCTGCATCCGTGCGCGATATTGGCAAACGGCCCGCCGTGCACGATCACCGGCGTTCCGTCCAGCGTCTGAACAAGGTTCGGCTTGATCGCGTCTTTCAGCAGGATCGCCATGCCTTCCACAGCGTCCAGAAGAGCCGCCGTAACCGCTTCGCCTTCGAACGTATAACCGACGACGATTCGTCCCAACCGCTGTTTGAGATCCGCTGCGTTCTCGCTCAAGCAGAGCACGGCCATGACCTCCGAAGCGGACGTGATCAGGAACCCGCTTTCCTGCGGCATTCCGTTGCCTGCGCCCAATCCGGTTACGATGCTGCGCAGGCCGCGGTCGTTCATGTCAACGGCGTGCTTCCAGACGATCCGCTTCGGATCGAGTCCCAGAGCGTTGCCGTGATACATATGGTTGTCGATCAAGGCGGATAGCAGATTATGCGCGGAAGAGATCGCATGCAGATCGCCCGTAAAATGCAGATTGATATCCTCGGCGGGCACAATCTGCGCCTTGCCTCCGCCGGTCGCGCCGCCCTTCATGCCGAAGCACGGTCCGAGCGACGGCTCGCGCAGCGCGGCGACCGCGTTCACGTCCAGTGCCTGAAGCGCTTGCGTCAGCCCGATGGTGGTCAGCGTCTTGCCTTCGCCGGCCGGCGTCGGATTGACGGCGGTGACCAGCACCAGCTTGCCGTTCGGACGGTCTTTCCATTCCTCGGTCAGCGAAAGATTCAACTTCGCCTTGTACTTGCCGTAGAGCTCCAAATGCTCTTCGTCGATGCCGGCTCTCGCGGCTACTTCAACAATCGGTTTCATGCCGTAAACGTACCTCCTGCTTTGCAATAATGCGAACAGGGGTATTATCGTCGATCGAAGCCGCGTATGCAACGGCGTATGTCACGCAGGCGCAAGCCGCCGCTTCACTTCCCGATCCGGAACAGATCGAACCCGTCGATTTCCGCGTACCCGTCTCCTTTGGAGAACCGGATCGTATGCTTGCCTTTGGTCAGGCTCATTTTTTGCGTGGAAGTTCCCCAGTTGTCCCATCCCTGGTTGGTCACGTAGAAATCGCTCGGCGCCCCGCCGTCCACGGACAGCTTCAAGGTCGACCAATTGCCGCCCGCCGTGCCGTTGCCCGTGCGCGCATACAGGATGTACGTGCCATTTTTAGCCACGTCCACGTCGATCTCCACATAACTGTCCGGCGTGTCGATATAGCCGACTTTCGCGCCGCCCGAGCTGTCCGGATGCTGCGACACTTTCGCCGTTCCGGCCAGCCGTCCGTTTTCCGCTTCGTACCGGTCGCGTTCCGGCTCGCCGCTCGGCAGCTCGATCGGCGCGTTCGGATTCACCGGCGTGCCGAAATTCGGCGTTTTGTCGTCGTTCCACGTGAAGCGCTGCGCCCGCACCTCGCGGTCCCAACCGGAGCCCTGCCGTTTGGCCGCGTGGTAGATGATCCAGTCTTCGCGTCCGTCCGGCGACTTGGTGAAGCTGGCGTGTCCCGGTCCGTAGACGCCGTTGCCGCTTTTGAACACTTGGTCCGGCCGCTTGGTCCACGAAGCCGGGTCCAGCAGGTCGGCGCTTTTTTTCGATGTCAGCAGGCCGAGCGAATAATCGTCGGTCCAGCTGCCGCTCGCGGAGTAGACGACGCTGATCTCGTTGCCTTTGGTCAGGATCTGCGGGCCTTCGTTGACGAACGGGGTGTGGTTGGTCTCCCAAGTATGTTCCGGCCGCGCGATCTCGACTCTCGGCGAATCGATGGTCCACGGGTTGCTCATATGCGCGATGTACAGAATCTGCTGCACGTTTTCCGTGCCTTCCCAGCCTGACCAGATGAAATACAGTTCGCCGCGGGCTTTCAGCACGGTGCCGTCGATCGCCCAGCGATTCGTGGAATCGGCGATCGGTCCTTTGTCCGTCCACGTGCCTTTCGTCGGGTCGAGCGAACGGTTCTCCATTACGTACATGCGGTGGTTGGCGTTGTCGCCGTCGTCTTTCGCGTAATAGATATACCAGGCGCCGTCGATATGATGCAGCTCGGGTGCCCAGACGTTGTGCCCGCCCGTTTCGATCACCGTCGTTTCGCCCGCGTCGATGCCGGTCAGCGTTTTCGATTTCCACAGCGTGACGTTGTTTCCGGTCGTTTTGGTGTAATAGTAATAGCCGTCGGCGTGCCGATACATGAACGGGTCCGCGCCGTCCTGCATGATGACGTTGTAGAAGTCGTTTTTCGTCGTCGAAGCGGCTTTTGCCGTATCGAAAGTGCCGCCGCTGAGCGTTGTGCCGAGCAGCATGAGCGCAAGCCCTCCCTTGATCCACGTTTTGCTTTTCATTTCTCCGTCTCCCCTCGAGTAGTCTTCCATAGATAAGCGCTTACAAAAGCCTCTTCGTGCATGGTGCGGAAAAGTACGTCTTCACCGTAACGCAGCCGCAAAGCCTTGAACAGGACGGATCTTTGGGGGGACCTGTCTTATTTTTTGAAAAAAGCTTTCTTTTAAGGCGGAATGGACATATTTTTAGGTGTAGACGGTATTTTGGAGAAAAAGTCGAAAAGCGCCGTTTGCGTTGCTTTTGGATTTACAATAAAGAAAAGCAGGTGTAGGCCGGAAACAAGGAGGAGAAACGCGATGCGCCGTTCGGATTTTTGGTATGGGAAAAGGACGCCGTTGTGGCTGGTGCCCGTGCTGATCATCGGGGTGCTGCTGCTCGGGCTTTGGCTGACGGGAGAAAATGAAAGCGGATACGAAAAGCCGGCTGCCGCCGAACAAAAGGTGTCGATCGAATTCTGGACGCCGTTCAGCGGGGGAGATAGTTCGTTTATGAACGCGCTCGTAGCCAAGTACAATGAAGAAAACCAAGACGGGATCATGGTACGCATGAACAACAACAAGCTGGACGACTATTACGCCAAGCTGTCCACGGCGATCGTGACGGGCGAAGCGCCGGATATCGCGATCGTGCACGTGTCGAAGTATGCGCAGTACGTGCCGGCGGAGTTCGTATCGGTCGTTGGGGAAAAAGAAGCGAAGGAAGCGGGCATAGACTGGGACGGCTACAATCCGAACATCCTGCGCAAAACGGTTGTGGACGGTAAGCATTACGGCGTGCCGCTGGATGCCCATTTCGGCGTGTTGTATTACAACAAAAAGTGGCTGGAGCAGGCGGGGTTGTACGCGGACGGGGCCGTGAAGATCGCGCCGGGAGAACAGGGTTTTACCGATTTTTTGAAAAAGATCCGCGCCGAAGTGCCCGATGACGTCGCGCCGCTCGCCGTGCCGAATATCCGCATCGATTCGCTGTGGCTGTGGTGGTCATTGTACAGCCAGATTGACGGAGGCGGGAAGCTGTACGACGCAACAGGCACGCGCGCGAAGCTGAACGAACAGGCGGCGAAACGATCGCTCGATTACGTGGATTCGCTATACCGGGCAGGCTTGATTCCGCCGGACATCAACGACGCGACCAGCCAGTTCGCCCGGGGACGCGCGGCTACGCTGTTTCTGGGTGTCTGGTCGATCGGATTGTTCGAGCAGGCCGACGATCTGGACTTCGGCGTGATGCCGCTGCCGCAAATTTACGATCATCCTGCTTCGTGGGGCGACGCGCATACGCTGGCGCTGCCGGCCCGGGCCGATGCCGATCCCGGCAAAAGACAGGCCGCGCTCAAGTTCGCGGACTGGCTGACGCGACATGGCGACGTCTGGGCGCAGGCGGGGCATATTCCGGCATACGAAGCGGCGGCGAATTCGCCGGAGTTTCTGGCGCTGCCTCGCCGCGCAGATTACGTGAACGCGGCCGACGACGTTGCCTATTTCCCGGACCATCCCAAGCAGGGGCGGATCAACGACGAATTGGTGGCCGAGCTGGAGCGGCTGTGGTCCGGCAGCCTAACGGTCGACGGACTGCTGAAGCGGATCGAACCGAAAATCGACCGGATTCTGGAGGAGTAGCCTATGCGCAGGTTAGCGGCTTATTGGAAAGACCGATACTGGAAAGACCGGGGCCTCGCGTTCAAGCTGATCTGGATCAATCTGGTGCTCATCGCCGTGCCGCTGCTGCTGTCCTCGCTGCTGAGCGGGATCGGGTACTCCAAGTCCACGCAGCGCAACGTAGGCACGTACCAAGCGGATGCCGTGCGGGAATTCAGCGCCAATCTGGACATTTATATGAACGAGCTGGCGCTGCTCACGACGCTGCCGTACCAGACGCCGGATCTGCTCGATTATCTGGAACGCCGGGACGCGGAGCAGTCGACGCTGTACGAAGAGCGGAAGCTGTTGGAGGATTTCATGCGCCGCATCCGCGTGAACGGCCGGGTCGACACGATCGGGATCACGCTTCAAGCGGAAAAGGTGCGTTCCTACGTGGAGCCGCCGGACAGCCCGGGGCGTTTCACCGAAGGGTACGATCCCGATCTGAGCGCCTTTTTGTCGCAGGCTTCGTCCGGCCTTGCCGTGTTCGTCCGGCCGCACGCCGTGCTGTCGGACAACGGATCGACCTACGAGGTGTTCTCCGCGGTACGCGTGATTCGCAGCCTGGAAAGCGGCGAACCGCTCGCCATTTTGAAAATCGACGTGCCCGCGAACGATCTGAACGAGCGGATCGCCAATCTGTCGGGCAGCGGGGAACGATCGGTCGCGGTAATCGACGGCAAAGGCACTCCGATCTACGAAAACGGAATCTTTCCCGATTCCATAGGCAACCTGAGCGCGTATCGGGGCGAAGGGACGGTCACGCTGGGCAGCGGCCGCTCTGCTCTGCTGATGACTTATGTGACGTCTCCGGTCACGGGCTGGACGGTGCTTCAGGCGGTGCCGCTGAGCGTGCTGCTCCAAGACGCCGAGACCGTCAACCGGCAGATGCTGCTGGTCGGATTGGCTTGCCTTGCCGCGTCGATCTTCGTGTCTATCCTTTATTCGCTGCGCATTACGCGACCGCTGAGCGTGCTTCGGCGTTCAATGAAGCGGGTGGAAAAAGGCGAATTCGGACTCTCGATCCCGGTCGAAAGCGAGGACGAGATCGGGCATCTTAGCCGCACCTTCAACCTAATGGTCTCTAGGCTCGGGAGCTTGACCTATCGGCTGTACGAGACGGAAATCCGCGAGAAAAACGCGGAGATCGCATCGCTGCAGAGCCAGATTAATCCGCATTTCCTGTACAATACGCTGGGTTCGATCAGCATGTACGCGGAGCTCGAAGGCAACCGCGAAGTGGTCAGCATGACCAACCATCTGAGCGCCCTGCTGCGCTACAGCATGGGCGGAGGACGGTCGGAGGTGACGATCCGCGAAGAAATCGAGCATATCCGCGGCTACCTGGCGATCCAAAGCATCCGCTACGAAGAACGGCTGCGTTATAAGATCGAAGCCCGTCCGGGACTGCTGGAGCAGCCGATCATCCGTCTGACGCTTCAGCCCGTGGTGGAGAACGCGATCGTGCACGGACTGGAACGCGGCAGCGGCAACGTGGAGATACTGATCGCGATATCGGCGGAGAACGGACAGGTCTCGATCGCGGTTGAAGATAACGGTCCGGGCATGGACGACGAGGCTTTATGTCGGCAAAATGCCAAGATGGAAGAGGGGCTGCTGCCGGACGGACCCGGCGGGCATGGATTGGTCAACGTGCACCGCAGGCTGGCGCTCAAGTACGGACCGGGCTTCGGCGTTCGGCTGGAACGTTCGGCAAGCGGCGGCATTCGCGCCAAGATCGCGCTGCCGCGCGTCGCGGAAGAAGAATCGGAAGAAGGGAGAGAGGGTCTTGGATAAACGAAAAGTGTTGGTCGTGGACGACGAAGCGATTTTCCGCAGAGGGCTGCGGCATCTGATCGGCACGTCGGAGAAAGATTGGGAAGTGGTCGGGGAAGCGAAAGACGGTCTTGAAGCGTTGGAGGAGATCGAACGCCTGAAGCCGGAGCTGGTGATCACGGATATCCGCATGCCGCGCTTGGACGGGATCGAGCTGCAAGAACAGATCCGCGAGCGTTACCCGGATATCCGCTGCTTTGTGTTGAGCGGGTATAACGATTTTCGTTACGCGCAAAGTTCGCTGCGATACGGTGCCAGGGACTATCTGCTAAAGCCGGTGGACAAAGAAGAACTGTACCGGGTGCTGGATCAGGTGGAGCGCGAACTGCTGCAAAAAGACATGCAGCGTGAAAAACGTCTGCCTGCGCCAGTGCCCGCCGCTTCTTCCGAGGAACGCGAACGGCTGCTGGACGGTCTGGTACGCGGCGAGCTGCCGCACGCGCGGCCGGGAGAATTGCGAAAAGCCGGCATTGAATTCGAACGCGGCATCTACTGCCTCGTCGCCGAGCTGGACAAAGATTCGGTGGAGCGGACGCGCTACGAAAGGCAGGAAGCGGAGCTGTTTTCGCTGTATATCCGCCAATTCGTCGAGGAAGCGCTGGCCGGTATACGCGCGGGCTTCGTGTTCCGCCGCGGCGAAAGCGTCGTGGCGCTGCTCGATGCTGAAGTGTCGGCGGAATCCCTCGAAGAGATCGCGGGGCTTTCCCGGCATATCGCCGCGAAGATCCGCCGCGAAGCAAATCTGACGATCACGATCGGGATCGGCGGAGGCGTGCACGGCATCGAGGAAGCGTCGAAGTCGTACGGGGAAGCGAAGATCGCGTTGTTGTACCGCCTGACGTCCGGCGGCAATCGGGTGCTGCTGTACGAAGATCCGCCGCGCCAGGAAACGCCGTCCGCCAAAACGCCGCTGACCCACCGCGGCTATCTGGAGCAAGCGCTGCTTGAAGGCGGAGACGACGATCTCGGCGAACGGGTCCGCGAAGGCATCGAGCAGCTTTGCGGTTCAGCCGTCAGTCCCGGAGTGATCCACGAGCAGGTCTGCCGCATGCTGCTCGAAGCATACGGCTTGGCCGCGGATCGCGGCTTGCAGGGCGATTGGCCGGAAGGCCTCGATATCGGCGGCGTGCTTCAGGGCGCGCTCGCGATCAGCTCGCGCACGGAGCTGGCCGCCTACTGCGCAGGACTGCTCCGCTCGCTGCAAGCGCTGATCCGCCGCGGCGACGAAGGCGGCGGCATGCACGCCGTGGACAAGGTCGTCCGGCATATCGAAGAGCATTACGCGGAGCCGATCACGCTCGGCAGCATGGCCGAGCTGGTGTATCTCAACGCTTCCTACTTGAGCAGCCTGTTCAAGACCCGCCTCGGCCGCTCCTTCGTCGAGATCCTGACCGCCGTTCGGGTGCGCGAAGCGTCGAAGCGCCTGCTGCACACCGACGACAAGATCGCTTCGATCGCCTACGAGACCGGGTTCTCCAATATCCGGCATTTCAACCGCGTGTTCAAAGCGGAGACGGGGCGCACGCCGAAAGAATTCCGCGAGACGCTGCGGCCGGACCGGGCGAATGCGTAAGCGGAATTCGATCCGAGGAAGAGGCGAGCAGGACGGAAGCTACCGGTCAGGCGGCAAAGCGGGGAATCGTGCGCAGCGGAACCAGTGACTTGACCAAATTAAATGTAAAGTTACGTTCGGCTGAAACGCACCTAAAGCGTGTGCGTTTCAGCCGAACGTAATCCTCTGATTAAGGTTGGTCAAGCTACCAAGCCGGGGGTATCGCCTGTTCTAACGGATCGCATATCCTTTAAACGCGTCAATCCAGCCTGTTTTAGATTTTAACGGATCGTATGTCCGTTAGAAAGCCGAAACAGGCTTTTTTGCGTTCCAAAAGCACCTTCGTTCGCTTTAAGCGTCACCTGAATCCGTTAGCCGTTTGAAGTCCCCGAAAAAAGCTTCTAAGCGTCGCCTGAATCCGTTAAATGTTCGCGGAAGCCCGGAAAGGCAGCGTTACCCTATATCGGCAAGGCTTGTCGGAACGAAACCCAAACATATGTCCACTTCCCCTAAAGAAGCGTCATTCAGTCCCGCGGCGTTCAGCCTTATGATTAATTTGTAAGCGCAATCAATAAACGTTGCGGGGTTAGCGGGCACTCGAATTAGCGGGCACTCGGAAAAAGTTCGACAAAGATTCCAAAACATATTCATAAGGGAGGCTCAACCATGAGAAAAAGACATCTGTTCCAAACCGCCGTATTCGCGTTGGCGCTCATGCTGCTGCTCAGCGCCTGCGCCGCGGGAGGGCCCGGCACGAGTTCGGGGACGACCGGAACGACGGACGCCGGAGGCGAGGGCGGCGAAGCGCCGGCCGGCAAAACGACGATCTCGTACTGGACGCCGTTCAGCGGGGGCGACGGCGAGTTCATGACCCAGATGATCGAGAAGTTCAACGCGGAGAACCAAGAGATTCACGTGGAACAGCTCGCGAATCCGGCAGGCGATTATTACACCAAACTGCAAACGGCGATCGCGTCGGATCAGGCACCGGACCTTATGGTGCTGCATTCCTCGCGCATGCCGCAGTTCGTTCCTTCCGGCTTCGTGACGCCGCTCGACGATCTGGCCGCCGAAGCGCAGCTCGATTGGGGCGAGTTCAACCCGACGATTCTGGAATCGACCGTGTACGACGACAAGCACTATTCCGTTCCGCTCGATACGCACGCGATCGTCATGTATTACAACAAAGAGCATCTGGAAAAAGCGGGCGTGCTGGACGGAGACGGCAATCCCGTTTACGACCAATCCCCGGAAGGCTTTACCGAATTCCTGACCAAGATCAAAGACGCGGTTCCGGCCGACGTCGCTCCGCTGGCCCAACCGGACGTTCGGATCGACTCCTACTGGATGTTCTGGGGCTTCTATAATCAGATGGCCGACGGCGGCAAATTCTACGACGATAGCGGCAAAGCCGCGCTGAACAACCCGCAGGCGCTGGAAACGCTGGAATACGTCGACAGCCTGTACACGTCGGGACTGATTCCGCCGAAAATCAACGATGCGGTCAAGCTGTTCCAGGACAAACGCGCGGCTGTGCTGATCACCGGCGTCTGGAGCACGGGCGCTTTCGAAGGGATCGACGGTCTGGACTTCGGCGTCGTGCCGATGCCGCAGATCTACGATCAACCGGCAACGTGGGGCGATTCGCATACGCTGGCGCTGCCGAAGCACGGCACGGAAGATCCGGCCAAGCAAAAAGCCGCGCTGATCTTCGCCAAATGGCTGGCGGACAACGGCGAGCTGTGGGCCAAAGCCGGCCATATCCCAAGCGTGACCAACGTGCTGGAATCGCAAGCGTTCAAAGACATGCCTTACCGCAGCGACTATGCGGCGTCGGCGGACTTCGTCAAATATTGGCCGCGCAACGAAAAGCAGGGTCAGGTCAACGATAACGTCATCAAAGAATTCGAGAAAATGATGGCCGGCAAGCAGGACGCCAAAACGACGCTCGAAAAATCCAACGCGGCAATCGACAAAACGATCGGCCAATAATCCGCGGATCACGACGAAAAGCAAGCGAAAAGGCGGTCCCGCCGCGGACCGCCTTCCTTTTTTCGAAGAGAGGTCCCGCGGTGCGGCAGACGAAGCTTCCGTTCGCGATCCGTCGTGCCGATGCCCGATCCTTTTCGCTTTTCCCGTTACCGGGTTTTCCGTTTGTATCTTCCGTATCCGAAAGGGGCGACATCATGGCTACCCAAACATTGGCGGACCGCAAAAAAACCGGGTCTCCCGCCCGCGCGCCGCGAAGCTCGCTGCGTCGGCAGGGTTGGGTCACCGGCGTTCTGATGGTGCTGCCGTACACGATCTTTTTCCTGCTGTTCTCAATGATTCCGATCCTGTACGGCTTCGGCGTCAGCTTCTACGACTGGTCGCTGCTCGGCGACAAAACGTTTATCGGCCTGCAAAACTACGTCAACCTGATGCAGGACGAGGAGTTCCGGACCAACCTGCTGAACACGGTGCTGTTCACGGTGGTCAGCGTGCCGCTGATCACGGGCGTCGGCCTGCTGCTGGCGGTGATGGTGAACGGCATCCGCAAAGGACAAGCGTTCCTGCGCATCTCCTTTTTCATGCCTTACGTGCTGTCCGTGTCCGTTATCTCCAGCATCTGGGTGATCTTTCTTCAGCCGTACACGGGCCTGCTGAACCGGATTCTGCGCGGGATCGGACTCATCAACAGCGAAATTTTCTGGCTGTCCGATTCGACGTTGGCCTGGGCTTCGATCATCATGGCGACGCTGTGGTGGACGATTGGCTTCGTGTTCGTGCTGTTTCTCGCGGGGCTTCAGGACATTCCGGAGTCGTATTACGAAGCGGCCGGGCTGGAAGGCGCGAACCGTTGGCAGACGTTCCGCTATATCACCTTCCCGTCGCTGTCGCGCGTGACCGTGCTGGTCGTCGTGCTGCAAACCATCGCTTCGTTCAAAATCTTCGGCCAGTCCAAGCTGATCACGGGCGGCGGTCCGGCGGGCGCGACCAAAACGGTCGTGTTCTCGATCTACGAGAACGGCTTCCAGACGTTCCAGATGGGCTACGCTTCGGCGATCGCGTTCGTGCTGATGCTGGTCATCCTGGTGATTTCGCTGCTGCAAACGCTGCTGCTGCGCAGATTCGGCGAGTGACCGTAACCTTTACCCAAGGAGGGAGTTTCCATGCTCGATCGCCTTTACCCGTACGTCGTCCGCATCGCGGCCGTGTTGTTCGCGCTCATGTTCCTGACGCCGATCTTCTGGATGCTGTCGCTCTCGCTGACGCCCGAAGGCGGCAGTTTGTTCGCGGGCGGGTTCAACGTCTCGCTCGACAACTACAAGACCGTGCTCAGCCGCGCGCCGATCTTCGGCTGGATGGGCAACAGTTTGGTCGTCTCGGCCGTCACGACGGCGCTGGTGCTGCTGCTCGCATCGATGGCGGCGTATTCTTTTTCCCGTATCCGGTTTCCGGGCAGCAAGGTACTGTTCATCTTGTTCCTGTCGGCGATGATGATTCCCGGCGAAGCGACGCTGATCCCGTTGTATCTGCTGATGCGCGACGTCGATCTGCTCGGTACGCGGGTGTCGCTGATCCTGCCCGCGATCGCGGGTCCGATGGGCATATTCATCCTGAAGCAATTTTTCGACGGACTGCCCAAAGACCTGGAAGAAGCGGCGCGGATCGACGGAGCGGGCTTTTTCAAAATCTGGTACAGCATCTTCCTGCCGCTGTCGCGTCCGGCGTTGGCCGCGCTCGGCATCTTCACTTTTATCGGTTCGTGGAACGACTACGTCTGGCCGCTGATCTCGATCTCGGACAAAGCCTATATGACGATCACGCTCGGCCTGCCGATGTTCCAAAGCTCGTATAACCAGGAATACGCCCTGCCGATGACCGCCAATGCGCTCGCCGCGATTCCGGTGCTGATCGTGTTCCTGATTTTCCAAAAGCAGATCATCAAAGGCATCGCGTTCACGGGCGGCAAAGAGATGTAGCAAAGCGTCAGTTAAGCTTGCGGCCTACAATAACGACAAGGATGCAACAAGCAATCACGTAAAAAAGACGACGCGCCGGACGCTTCTGACGAGCGATCGCGGAAACGTCCGCCGTCGATCGCATCCAAGGAGGATTTATGACGATTTCAAACGAAAACAATGTGCCTCGCCCCGAGTATCCGCGTCCGCAGTTCCGACGCGACGACTGGCTGAATCTGAACGGCAAATGGGATTTCGCGTTCGACGACGCGCGCCGCGGCGACCGCGAGCGCTGGTACGAAGACGGCGGAGCCTTCGATCGGCGCATCAATGTTCCCTTCGCTTTTCAAAGCAAACTCAGCGGCATCGGCGATCCGGGCTTCCATGATCTGGTCTGGTACCGCCGCAGCTTCGACGTGCCCGCAGATTGGTCGCAGCGCCGCGTTCTGTTACATATCGGTGCGTGCGATTACGCGTCCACGGTCTGGGTCAACGGCCGCTGGGCGGCATCGCACGAAGGCGGACATACCCCTTTTCACGCGGATATCACCGCTCTGTTGAACGCGGAAGGCGGCAATACGCTAACCGTGCGCGCCGAGGACTTCAGCCGGGATGTGACGCTGCCCCGCGGCAAGCAGTTCTGGAAAGAAGGCTCGGAAAGCATCTTTTACACGCGGACGACCGGAATCTGGCAGACCGTATGGTTGGAGCCGGTGCAGGACGCGCATGTGCAAAAGGTGAAGTTCACGCCCGATATCGACCGGAACGAAGTGCGCGTGCGAACGTTTTTCTCGCGCGGCGCGTATCAAGCGGCTGCGGGGCAAGAGCCTGTCACGGCCGTGCTGCGGATATCTTTTGACGGAACGCTGATCGCCGAAGACCGTTTCCCCGTGCTGCATGCCGAAGAAACGCGCGCGATCGGGTTGAACGATTTCAACGATCACGGACTCGGCCGCTGGTGGACGCCGGAGCATCCGAATCTGTACGACGCCGAGCTGGAGCTGATCCGGGGCGGGCAAACGGCGGATGTCGTGAGCAGTTACTTCGGCATGCGCAAGATTTCGATCGAAAACGGCCGTCTGAGTCTGAACAACCGTCCGACTTACATGCGGCTGGTGCTGGATCAGGGTTATTTTCCGGAAGGCATCCTGACCGCTCCGTCGGACGGGGATTTCGTGCGCGATATCCGGTTGACCAAAGAAATGGGCTTCGACGGCGTGCGCAAGCATCAGAAGATGGAAGATCCGCGTTTCCTGCACTGGTGCGACCGGATGGGACTGCTCGTGTGGGGAGAAGCGGCGAACGCTTACGCGTATTCCGAAGAGTACGTCCGCAAGTTCACCCATGAATGGCAGGAAGCGGTGGAGCGCGATTGCAACCATCCGTGCATCGTGGCCTGGGTGCCGATGAACGAAAGCTGGGGCATTCCGAACGTGCAGATCGACCGTCGCCAGCAGGAGCACGGCTTGACGCTGTATCATCTCACGCGTTCGCTCGACGACACCCGTCCGGTGATCTACAACGACGGTTGGGAGATGGTGAAGACCGATATCGTCGCGATTCATGATTACGAATGGCGGGAAGAGATCCTGACCGAACGTTATTCGTCCGCGGAAAAAGCGACGAACGCCATGCCGGCCAACCGGCGAATCTTCGTCGGGGACGGGGTCTATGACGGCCAGCCGATCCTCGTCACCGAGTTCGGCGGCATCGCCTACCGGAAAAGCGAGCAGGAGGGATGGGGCTACTCCGGCGCGGACAACGACGAAGATTTCCTGGCTCGCCTCGGCGCCGTGATCCGCCCGCTGACCGTTTCCGGCGTCGTTCAGGGCTTTTGCTACACGCAGCTGACCGACGTCGAGCAAGAGATCAACGGATTGGTGACGTATGATCGGGTGCCGAAAGTGCCGTTGGAAGAGATTCGGAAAGTCGTACGGGGCGAAGGCTGATCAAGCCGACAAATCGAAAAGTACCTTCGTATCGACGAAAAAAAACGCTTGAACTCTGTTGCTTCGGAAAAAGCTCCGAAACGAACAGGTTCAGCGTTTTTTTTCGTAAAAGCGACCCATGTTCATTTTCCCGATCAATCCGTAACCGACACCGAATACGAGCCCCGAGGCCGTATAGAAAAGGTGGAATAACAGCGCCTCCGACGAAAACGGCGAAGCGCCTCCGTACATGAACAGGATCAGCATCGTCGGCACGAAAAAGATCGCGATGCAGGCGAGCGGGTATAGCAGCAGGCGAAAACGCTCGATTTTGCGGTCGATGGCGTAAACGATTCCGACGTAAGCCGGGCACGCGACGACTACGAATCCGAACAGGCTCGCGAAAATCAAAAATCCCAAGTCCGACCGGATCGATTGACCGTAGATCCAATCGAGCGCGCCGATATAGATTCCGAACCCGGCGGCGTACGACAAGATTCCGAGCAGGGTCATGGCGGCAGCGAACATGAAGCACCTCCGATTCGTGATGAGAGGAGTGTAACATACTTTTTCGCAAGCCAAATAGATCAAATTGCAAGAGTGTCCTTTTTGAAAGGACGTCAATCCGCTTTGTACAAACGAAAATGCAATGACACACAATGTTCACGGCGAAAATGTGTTTTTTCAAGGCGGACACTATATTTATTCCTATGAAAAACCGATATAATGTAAGCGTAACCAATTATCGCAAATCGTACGGAGTTACATCGTCCAAGGAGGATGGAAGACATGGCAGCAGCACTAAAAGAGTTCAAGAACTGGGTCACCGGCATACGTCAATCGGACAAGGTTCTCGGCGACGACGACTATCGGAAATTGGAGTTTTCGGTTGAACGCCATCTGCATACGCCGCAAGTTCCAAGCCCGATTACGTATCAGGAAGAAGCCCGGATCAAGATGGTTCAATATCATTAAACTTTTGCATATATAGAAAAGCCGAGTGAATGAACAGACGCTTTTCCATCAGGCCGCAGACGACGGGGTTTCCGCGTTTGCGGCCTTTATTTGCGTGAAGGTTGCCGTATGCTACAATGAAAACGTCTGACTGAGAAATGCTGAAACCGGACTGGCGAAAGGATGAAAAAAATGAGCGAACAAGCCATTAACGAGAGCGAAATGATCGCATATATTGCGGATAAAACAGGAGTAGGCGAGGAAGGCATCAAGACGGTACTGAAGCACGAGCAGGCGTTCATCGCGGCAGCGGCCAAAAAACCGGGCGATACGATCGAGTTGGACGGCGACGAGCTGGTTGACTATGTAGTCGCGCAAAAGAACGTCAAGCTGAACGAACTCGAAATCGAGAATGTTCTGGATGCCGAGATGGCTTACCTGATCGACAAAGGCTTGGCTGGTTACGAGGATTAAAGTCGGCTGGTTCAGACGCAGGGGTCTGCACAAACAGGGCGTCGGTAAGTAAGAAGGCGCTCGTAAATGTCGGAAAGGCGCGTTTTCGCGAGAGAATTTGCAGAGGTACGCGTTCAGCGGGGATCGGCAAAGTTTCACGTAGAGAACGCGCCTTTTCGTTGTAATGGAGGGAAATCGAAGATGGAACAGGACGAACGTGCCAAAAGACGGGCGGCGATGGAGCAGTTGGTGGCTCAGGCCGATGCCGGTCTGCCTGCGCAGCCCGTATCTTCGCCAGGATCAGAGGGGCCTACAGGACCTGAAAACGAAAAGCCTGCGAGAAAAAAGAAAAGTGTGTTCAAGCGAATTCTTTCGGGCCTGAGTTGGCTTTTGATCGTCATTCTGGCGGCGCTGCTGGCTGGGTTTATTTATCAAGCGGTCGGTGAATATCAAGATCGAGCCGCTTACGTTGCGCCGGGAGCTTTGGTGGACGTAGAAGGTCATCGCATGCATGTCTATACGGAAGAAAAAGCGGGGAAAGGCGTAAGCGAGCCGACGGTCGTTCTGATCTCCGGTTGGGGAACGGCAAGCCCGTACGCGGACTTCTCGCCGTTGTACGGATTGCTGCGCGAACAGGCTTCGTTTGCCGTTGTAGAGCGCTTTGGCTACGGTTACAGCGACGTGACGGATGACAAGCGGAAGATCGACCAGATCACGGAAGAGCTGCGTGAGGGGCTGATTCAGGCCGGCGTTAAGCCCCCTTATGTGCTGACCGCTCATTCGCTGGGCAGTCTGGAAGCGATTCGTTTCGCGCAGAAATACCCGGACGAAGTCGCGGGCATCGTCACGATCGATTCGGGCTCGCCCGAATTTTATCTCACTTTCCCGGAGCGGAACATGCAGCTTCAACGTATTGCGATCAAATCGGGTATCGTGCGGGCGCTGTACCACGTGAACGGGTTTGCGGAATATTTGAATGGGCAGCGCAACGGTCTTCGCCTGCTGTCGCCGGAAATGAGGGAACAGGATCGGCTGGCTACGCTGCTTGTGGCAATCAATGATAATGTCACGGACGAGATGCGCAATATGCGCGCCAATGCGCAAAAGATCGTGGACGATAAAGCGCAGCTTGATATTCCGATGACCCAGCTTGTCGCTGACCGATTCGGCGAGGTGACCGAAGAGTGGCTGGATACGCAGCGCAAGTTCGGAGAGTCTTGGTCGACGCAATCCCAAACGACCGTCGTGCAAAATTCGGCTCATTCTATTCAGGCGTACGACCCTCAAGCAATCGTGGATGCGACGTTGGAATTGATGGAAACTACGCGCTAACGAAAAGAGAGTTGACGTTATTCTTTCCTGAAACTATAATGGTTACAATTAAAGTTTTCACTCAACCTTATTCTCGAAGGAGCGAATATCATGGGCAAAATTATCGTAACCGGAGCTTCCGGCCATCTGGGTTCGGCGGCAATCCGTCATCTGATCGATCTGGGCGTACAAGCGGGAGACATCGTCGGCATCGTGCGCGACAAGGAGAAAGCAGCGGCTCTTGCGGAGCTTGGCATTGAGCTTCGTCTGGGCGACTACGACAACGCGGCTTCGCTGCCTGCGGCATTCGAAGGCGGAGAGAAGCTGCTGTTCGTCTCGGCTTCCTCGATGGATAACACGCTGCGCATTCGTCAGCATGCGACTGTGGTTGAAGCCGCGCGCAATGCGGGAATCAAGCATATTGCGTATACGGGCATCGCATTCGGCGAGCGCATGACGATCGGGTTGGAAAACGTCCACCTGGCGACGGAATATATGATTCGCACGACAGGTGCCGACTATACGTTCCTGCGCAACGGCTTCTATCTGGAGCTGCTGGTGAACGAAGGCACGCCTGGAATCGCGGCCAGCGGTGCGGTCATTTCCGCTGCGCCCACAGGCAAGCTGAACTACGTGACGCGCGATAACCTGGCACGCGCGGCGGCTGTCGTACTGACGCAGGAAGGTCATGCCAACAAAATCTACGAGCTGACCGCTCCTCAACCGTTCTCGTACGATGAGTATGAAGCCGTGCTGTCCGAAGTATCCGGCAAACCGGTTGCCCATAAAGCGCTACCTGCTCCTGAAGCCGTAAGCACGCTGGTATCCGCCGGCGTGCCTGAAGGCGGCGCGGGCTTCCTGATCCATGTGATCGACGGAGCGATCGAACGCGGCGAGTTCGCCCATCCTTCGAATGATCTAATCGACCTGATCGGGGACGCGTATACGCCGCTGAAGAGTGCGGTAGAGAGCGTATTTAAAGGTTAATAAGTATTCTCCCCCTAACAGAGTTACGCGTAGAGTAGAGTTAAAAAGCAAAGAAGCCGCCTCGTGCTGAGGCGGCTTCTTTTTGTTATCAAGCGATGAACGGCACATGCTGCGATGGCTCAGAAAATCGAAATCAATTCCTTCGTATACGCATGCCGGTCTTCGGCCATCAGCTCATCTGCGCGGAAGCGATCCACGATCTGGCCTTCGCGCATGACCATGATCTGCTGACTCATCCGGTGAACGGCGGCCAGGTCATGGGAAATGAACAGATACGACAAGCCGAGCGAGGTACGCAGCTTGGTCAGCAGATCAAGCACCGCTCCTTGCGAGATCACGTCCAGGCTAGCCGTCGGCTCGTCGAGCACGACCACGTCCGGCTCGATGCCGATCGCGCGCGCGATCGTAACGCGTTGGCGCTGTCCGCCGCTGAGCTCGTGCGGATAGCGATTCGCCAGCTCCGCAGGCAGCTCGACGGCTTCGAGCAGCTGCCGGATATAGGCTTCGCGCGAGGTGTAAGCGAAGTGCTTCAGTCGACCGCCGCGAGCAAGCTGCTCATAAGGATCGATCAACGAATCGGCGATCTTGAGCTTGGGATTCAGCGCGGCTGACGGATTTTGAAAAACGATCTGAATGCTGCGGCGATGCGGACGAAGCTTGCGGGCGTTCAGACGGGCGATATCCTGTCCGCCGAGCACGATCGAGCCGCGATCGGCATCTTCGATGCGCAGCAGGCAGCGCGACAGCGTGCTTTTGCCGCAGCCGCTTTCGCCGACAAGGCCGAGGCATTCGCCGCGTTCGAGAGCGAAGCTGACGTTTTCGACTGCGGGACGGTCGGCTCCGGCATAGGTGCGAGTGAGCTGGTCGACGCTGAGTACAGGTGAGCTTTTTGGCGATGAGCTCGATGTTAAAGGTTGTCCGATCATGGCGTCTCCTCCTCAAGCCCCGACTTCAACGAACGGCTTAAGACAGGCGCCGCGTCGATCAGTTTACGGGTATATTCATGCTGCGGATGGTCGAGGATGCGGTGCTTGCCGCCCGATTCGACGATCCGGCCTTCCTTCATGACGGATAACCGGTTGGCGTAGCGCCGGACATGCCGCCAATCGTGCGTGATAAACAAGATTGCGCAGCCGGTTTCTTTTTGCTTGGCGACCAGCAGTTCCAGCACCCGATGACCAGATACGCTGTCGAGCGCGGTCGTCGCTTCGTCGGCGATCAACAATCGCGGCGACAGCAGCAGCGACGTGGCGATCGCGGCCCGCTGCAGCTGCCCGCCGCTCAGTTGAAACGGATAACGCCGCAGCAGCGCGGCATCCAATCCGACCGATTCCAGCGCTTCGGCGGCTTTGGTTTTGCGGACAGCCGAAGACTTTTCCCCATGAATCTTCTGATATTCGTCGAAATGCCCTCCTATACTGCGAAACGGCGTGAATGCGCCTTGGTAGTCTTGAAAAATATAAGAGATACGGCTGCCCCGCAAGGCACGCATTTCTTTGGACGTACGCTCCAGCAGATTGCTTCCTTCGAATAGGATCCGCCCGGACGCATGGAGATTCGGCGGCAGGAGCTGCCCGATCGACTGCGACAGCAAGCTTTTGCCACTGCCGCTTTGTCCGACCAGCGCCATAAATTCGCCTTCGCGTACGGCCAGCGAGACGTTATCCACGATGGTGCGGCCTTGTCCGGCAATGCTCAATTCCTCGATCGAGAGAATCACGGCTGCACCTCCTTTTTCACGTCAAACCGATCCCGCAAATAATCCCCAAGCATATTCGCCAGCAGCACGACCGATACGATCGCAAGGCCCGGGTAGACCATCAGCTCGGGACGGGATTGGAAGTACGGGCGCGAATCGTTCAGCATGGCGCCCCATTCCGGCGTCGGCGGCTGCGCGCCCAGTCCGATATAAGACAGCGACGAAATCAGTAGGATGATCTTGCCGAGATCGAGACTGGCAAGCACAAGCACATGCCCGGCGATATGCGGCAGCAGGTGCTTGGTCATAATGCGCGCGTCGGACAATCCGTTGGTACGCGCGATGCGGATATAGTCTTTTTGCGATTCGGACAGTACGGTACTGCGGACGAGGCGGGCATAGCTGACCCATTTGACGATGACGATCGCCAGCACCAGATTGCCAATACCCGCGCCGAGCAGGCCGCTGAGCACGATCGCCACGATCGTATCGGGAAAAGCAAGAAAGCCGTCGGCGATCCGCATGAATACTTTGTCGACCCAGCCGCGTTTGTAGCCGGCGACGATGCCGAACGGAATGCCGATCACCAGCGCCGCGCCCAGCGCGAGCAGGCTGTAGCCGAGCGTCTGCCCGCCGCCGAGCAGCAAACGGGTCAGCACGTCGCGACCCAGATGGTCCGTGCCGAGAGGATGGAGCGTGCTGACGCCGAGCAGACGTCCGCGCAGGTCGGTCAAGGTAGGGTCATGCTTCAAGTATAAAAAAGTGTAAGCGGAGGCCGCAATGACGAGCAGCGCGAATAAAGCGGCGACGATCGCCTGTACGCTGTGCTTTTTGGATTTGGCTGCACGGGGGCGAACGCGCAAAGGCATGCTTTTCATCGGTGGGCCTCCTTTTCCTTGAGTTTCATTTCGGGATTCAGATAACGGTACGACAGGTCGACGGCGGTGTTCACGACGAACACGACGACCGCCATGATCAGGATATAGCCTTGAATCAACGGATAATCGCGCTGACGGATCGCGTCGACGACCAGCTTGCCGATTCCCGGATACGCGAACAGCACTTCGATCACGACGACTCCGCCGATCAGGCTGCCGAGGCTGACGCCGAATACGGTGATAACCGGAGGCAGACTGTGACGCAGCGCGTGCAGCCAAAAGATACGTCCTTCCGACAGTCCGCGCGCCCGCGCGGAACGCACGAATTCCTGACTGAGCGAATCGAGCAGACTGGAGCGGAGCAGACGCACGTAGACGCTGGAGATCGCAAGCCCCAACGTAACGCACGGCAGAATCAATGAAGCGAAGCCATCGCGGCCCATCGTCGGCAGATTGCCGAAGCGGACGCCGAACAGGTCGATCAGGATCAAACCCAACCAGAAGCTCGGAACGGCCGCGCCGACGATCGACAGCATGCGGCTGAGCGTATCGATCCAGCGTCCGCGGTAAACGGCGGACAGCGAGCCGAGCGGTACGGCGATGAGCAGCATGACCAGCAGCGCGCCGAGCGTCAGTTCCGCCGTCGCGGGCAGCGCGCTCATCAGCGTCTGCATCACCGGTTGTCCGGTGGAGTACGAATTGCCGAAGTCCAGACGAACGAAATCGAGCAGCCAGCTGCCGAACTGGACAAGGAGCGGGTCATTGAAGCCCATTTCTTCCCGCATGGCTTCGACCTGCTCCTGACTGACGGAAAGCTCGTCAACGTTCAAAATCGTCAGCACCGGATCACCCGGCGCGAGCCGGATGAACAGGAAACTGACGAACATGATGAACAGCAAGAATATAAACACTTCCAGAAACTTGCGCAGCAAAATACGAAACATTACATCACGTCCAGCTTATTGGTAATCATGTAGTATTCGCTGAGCGAGCTGACCCAGTTTTTCACCTTTTTGCCGTTGTAGGCCACGATGGTGGACGGGTGGAGCACAAACGAATTCAACACGTTGTCGTGTACATAGTTGGCGGCCTGCTCGGCAAGCTCGGCGCGCTTTTCGGGAGCGACGGTCAAGTTCAGCTCGTCGATGATCGCCGTCAATTCCGGATCTTCCGAACCGCTGAAGTTGAGGGCGCCTGTCGGGTGGTACGTCGCGTTCAAGTAGTAACCGGCATCGCCGCGCGGAGCGGTCAGGTTGCTGTACGTGGCAATATCCCAATCGCGGTTGGAAGCCATATATTCTTCCGGCGTATCGATCTGGCGGATTTCCACGTCGATGCCGATCTGCTTGGCGTCGGATTGGAACACCTGCGCGATCAGCGGCAGGTCGGCGCGGGCGGAGTAGGTGAGCAGCGTGAGCTTCAGCGGTTTGCCGTCTTTCGCCATTACGCCGTTTTCCAGCTTGTAGCCTGCGGCTTCCAGATGCTTCACGGCCGCTTCGGAACCGGACTCGGACGCGGCGTTGTCATACTTCGGCGCGAACGGCAGGGAAGGCAAGAACGGTCCGATCGCAGGTTCGGCGTGGCCGAGCAGGATCGTGTCGACGATGCCTTGACGGTCGATCAGCGCGTCGAGCGCTTTGCGCACGTTGAGGTCTTTGATGCTTTCGCGTTCCATGTTCATCGTCAACTGATGCACGCGGAACGTCGAGGCGGATTCCACGACCATGCCGTCGATATTTTTGAGCGATTCCAGGCTTTCCACTTCCGGACGGTACACGATATCGACCTGTCCGGATTTGAGCGCGAGCGAGCGGGCGTTGGCGTCTTCGTTGAACGAGAACGTCACGGTGTCGAGCGGCGAAGCGCCGTCCCAATACCCGTCGTAGCGGCTGACTTCAAGCTTGCTGCCCGGCGTAAAGGAAGTCAGCGAGAACGGTCCGGTACCGATCGGCTTGTTCACGATGTCCGGCTCGCTCACGTCGATGATCGACGTATTCGGATTGACCAGCTCGGACGCGAATTCCGGAAAAGGCTGCGTCGTCGTGATCGACAGTTTGTCGCCGTCCGCTTCGATGGTATCGATCTTGAGCGCGTTTTGGATCGCCACGCTTTCGGCCAGGGCGCGTTCCAGCGAAGCTTTCACGGCGTCTCCCGTCATCGGCTTGCCATTGTGGAACGTCACGTCGTCGCGCAGATCGATCGTCCAATGCTGTCCGTCTTCGCTCTCCCAGCTTTCGGCCAGCCACGGAGCGACGGTCAGGTTTTCTTCGTCGAGACGCACCAGCGTTTCCGTGATGCCCGCGCGCAGCGGCACATAGCTGGAATCGACATGCGGATCGAGCGAGCTGGTCGCGAAGTTATATAGGAAATGAACGTTTTTGGCAGCGGCGGCGGAGTCGGACGATTGCGCGGCGGTCTCCGGATTGGAAGATCCGCAGGCGCTCAGCAGTCCGGCTCCCAGCACCAAAGAGACCAGAATCGGAAACATCTTTTTATTCAAAGGTAATACCCCTCTCTAATTCGTAACAATTATCATTAACACAACGGAGTTTATATTATCGTAATGATTACGTTTTGACAAGCTGTGTAAGTTGTTTCATATCAGTGACATGGAATCGAAAGGCTGATCGAAAAATGGGTATTAATGATTAGAAAGGGAGGGAGATAGACATGTTACCCAGAAATTTGAATGGATCCGATGAAGAAGCTGCCAAGCGAAGAGCCGAGTATCAAGCGGAGAAAGTCAGGAACACGTCGCTCAAACGAACGTTAATCACGGTCGGGATTACCGTCGTCGTTATATTTGTGGCCGTGTACGCAATCGACTATCTGGGCATCTTGTAGAAATGATTACGTGCATCGATCGAAGCCGCAAAAAATAAGCGAACGTAAAAACGAAACGACGAACCCTGAAAGGTTCGTCTCGGAATTTTAAGAAACCCGGCTCTCCGCAAGGAGAGCCGGGTTTTGCGAGGATCAGATTTTTTTCAAGGAGGTCCGACTGGCGCGAAACTTACGCAGCGCTTGAAGGTTGCGAGGATACCGAACGCTCTAAAGCGGCCGCGGCCAGTTCGGCGTCTCCATCACGGGCAGCAAGCAGACTATCCACGCCTACGCCGATTTCCTTGGAAGCGATGAAGTAAGCTGCAAGCGCCATCAGAGCGAGATCTAATTCATAACCCGGAGAACCGGTGCTTCCGAGCAGTCCGGCAGGGAGCTTGACCGTGACGATGGCGCCGACCATCACCGCGATGAAGCCGACAGCCGACAAGCGAGTCAGCAAACCGAGAACCATCATCGTGCCGCAGACCAATTCCAGCATCGCAATCATGTAAGCGAGAAAACCCGGCAGCCCTAGCGTGACAAACCAATCCGCCGTATTCCCGATTCCTCCGGTCAGTTTCGAAATTCCGTGACCCAAAAAGATGATTCCCAACACAAGCCGCATCCCGGTCGCCGTCCACTTCATCGTCATCTTCAATCACTCCTCGCAAGGTTCTATGTAAAGGTAAGTTGTTAACTAATTATAATATAAATAGTTAACTTAAGTTCGTCAATTACTTTTTGTAATTTGTTGAATGATACGCAATATCCTGCCCAATATAAAAAAGACGAACCGATAAAGGTTCGTCTTTTCGTTTAAATCATTTAGCTGTTGCGCGGCGTATAATCCAGATCTTTGAACAACCGATCCAGTTCTTTCGCCGTCAGATCGCGCCATTTGCCGACCGGAAGGCTGTTCAGGTGGATGTTCATGATGCGAATACGCTTGAGCGCGCGAACGTTATACCCCAGCGCTTCGCACATGCGGCGAATCTGGCGGTTCAGGCCCTGCGTCAGCGTAATTTGGAAAACGAACTTGGACAACTGCTCCACTTCGCACGGCAGCGTCTTCGTATCCAAAATTTCCACGCCCGCCGCCATTTTTTTCAAAAACTCGGGGGTGATCGGACGATCGACCGTGACGATGTATTCCTTCTCGTGGCGGTTCTCCGCACGCAGGATTTCGTTCACGATGTCGCCGTCATTCGTCAGCAGGATCAGGCCCTCGGAGTCTTTATCCAGCCGACCGACGTGGAAGATCCGCTGCGAGTGGCCGACAAAGTCCACGATGTTGCCTTTGACGCTTTTTTCCGTTGTGCTGGTGATGCCGACAGGCTTGTTGAGCACCAGATATACATTCTCCTGCGCGGCCTTTTCCTTGATCCGCTTGCCGCTTACGCGAACGTCGTCGCCCGGTTCGACCTGGCTGCCGAGATCGGCTTTTTCGCCGTTGATCGTGACTTTGCCTTCCGCAATGATCTTGTCCGCCCCGCGTCGCGACGTGAAGCCGGACTCGGCGATATATTTGTTAATTCGCACTGTTACGCACACCTTTCTGGTTGGGGAAAATACTCTGTTTACCATATCGCAAAAGGGGCCGGGTGTACAGGTTGCAGCCGCAAACAAAAAGCCGGTTCACTTGAACCAGCCTTTCTCCTTAAACCTCGTAATGGCCTCGATCCGGTTGCCCGCGCCGAGCTTGTCGAGGATCACCGATACATAGTTGCGTACCGTGCCGTTCGTCAGCGACAACGTGCTTGCGATCTCTTTCGTGTTTTTACCTTCGGAGATCAAGTGCAGCACTTCTTTTTCCCGATCGGTCAGCGGATTGGCTTCGGCATATGGCGCGTCGTCCACCAGTTCGGGGGCGTAGATGCGCCGACCGGACATGACGCTGCGGATTGCCTCGGCCAGTTCTTCGCTCGGACTGTCTTTCAGTAGATAACCGTGCGCGCCTGCCTTGATCGCTCTTTCAAAATAACCGGAGCGGGCGAACGTCGTCAGAATCAGCACGCGGCAGCCGGAACCTTTCAACTCCTCGGCGGCTTCGAGTCCGGTCTTCTTCGGCATCTCGATATCCATCACGCAAATATCCGGTTTGTGCAGCAGCACGAGCCGCACGGCCTCCTCGCCATCGGATGCGCGTCCGACTACTTCCATATCGTCTTCCAGATCCAGCAGTGAAGCCAGCGCGCCGAGCAGCATCCGCTGGTCTTCCGCAATGACGATTCTGATCATTCGTTATCCCTCCTTGTTTGCTCCTTCGGTTGCCGGAGCGTTCATATCCGGTTCCCGCTGCGCCAACACATTCGGAATGCGCAGCGTCAGCAGCGTTCCGCGTCCTTCCGGGGGAGCCGCGGAGATGTCCAGGCTTCCGTTCACGAATTCCAGCCGTTCCCGCATGCCCCGAAGACCGCTGCCCCGTACGTTACCGCCGTCTTTAAGCCCGTTGCCGTTGTCGGCCACCCGAACGACCAACTCGGCGGGAAGCGGCTCGATCTCGATCAGGCAGGCGGTTGCGCCGCTATGCTTCACGATATTCGTGACCGCTTCCTTCAGACACATGCTGACCACGTTCTCGTTGAGCAGCGAGGTGCGCGTCTCTGCCGGATCGCCGATCAACGTAAACTCGATATCCGCCGCTTTCAAAATCTGCCGCAGCCGATGAATCTCGTCCTCCACGTGCGTGCCGCGCATCTGGGTGACCAATTCGCGCAGCTCTTTTAATACAACGCGCGCGGTCTGCTGAACGTCACGGATTTCTTCTTCCGCCCGATTAGGGTCTTTCGTCACCAGCTTGGCCGCCAGGTCGCTTTTGAGTCCAATCAGCGCCAACTTTTGTCCGAGCGTATCATGCAGGTCGCGCGCGATCCGCTGGCGTTCTTCCATGACGACCAGTTCGGAGATGCGTTTGTTGGCGTCTTCGAGTTGTCCCTGGAGACTTTCGCTGCGGTTGCGGTTGTACGTGGTGACGGGCAGCAAAATGACGGCGATGATGGTCAAGGCCACAAACGGCCATTGATTGAGCATCAGCGGATTGAGATGGATATAGCCGACGTAAGCCGAAGCGAGCGCCGCGGCAAGCTGGATCGAATACAAAGTGAAAAAGCCGCTTTTGCTGCGAATATTTCCGACGAAATACGCCAAAAATACCGCAAAGTAAATATAGCCGAACATCAAAGTCATCGAGACCGAGAATAACATCTGCATGCCCGTCCAAAAATACCGCAGCCGTCCTTTGAAAGCGAAAGCGAGCAAATAACATACGAAAAACCCGATAACCATAAAAATGCCGGTAGCGGCTTGAATCGCGGAAGACGAACGGAAAATGAAGTAAAACGGCAGGATATAAAAGACGACCCATACATAAGGATTAAGTCCGGTGCTGCGTTGAAAAATCTGATACCACTTTTGCATGACGGTCTGCCCTCCACGGATTTTTGCCGGAATCTGCACAAGCCTTCCCGGTGCGTGCGCCGCCTGATTTTTTGTGACCATTATAACCCGCGACCTCCTTTTTCCCAAGCCGCTGCCAAGATCGGAACGGAATTCATCAAGCCTCCGCTGTCCGAAAATGCTGCGGCTATCCCTCATTTTCATAACAAGATCGCTTTTTTCGCAAAAAATGTTGCAGCTTTCCATCATTTTTCGGCGATTTGCGGCTTTCGAACCGAAAACTGCTCAAAATGATGGATCACTGCAACATTGGAAAGATACTTTATCGAAATCCTTGAAAATGATGGATGTCTGCAACATTTCGTTTTTCGACAGGGCAGTTTTTTTGAATGCTCCGACATCGCTTTGTTTTCGCTTATGCCTTGACCGTCCGAACGTTCGAATATTCGGTCAGTCTTTCGGCAGTACGGGCGCTTTCGGCGTCAGCTCGCGCGCGACCGCTTGCACCGCATTCTTCGGCAGGCCGCTGCGTACTTTTCGACCATAGCCGGTAAACGACTTCGTTTCTTCGTCCCATAGACGGAACTTCAACGATTGCAGGCTGGTGCGCAGCGTGATCGTGGTCGCTTTTTGCAGCGGAACCGACGAATCATGCGCTTTTTCCAAATTGTAATTCGGTACTTTCGGACTCAGATGATGCACGTGATGGAAACCGATGTTGCCCGTGATCCATTGCAGCGGCTTCGGCAGTTTGTAGTACGAGCTGCCTTCCACGGCCGCGTTCACGTAGCTCCATTCTTCTTCGTGTTCAAAGTACGAGTCTTCGAATTGGTGCTGTACGTAGAACAACCAGATGCCGAACAGTCCCGAGAAGAAGAAGACCGGAACCTGCACCAGCAGGAACGCTTGCCAGCCGATTGCCCAGACCAGCGCGGCGTACAGCAGCACGATCAGCACGGTGGTCAGGTGGGTGTTGATGCGTTCTTGGCGCTTGGCGCCTTTGCGGTTGAAGCGAGACTCGATCAGGAACACGTAGATCGGGCCGAGACCGAACATGACGAGCGGGTTACGGTAGCAGCGGTACGCCAGGCGCGTCCAGAACGAAGCTTCGGCATACTCTTCGACGGTCAGCAGCCACATGTCGCCTTCGCCGCGTTTGTCGAGGTTGCTGCTGGTTGCATGGTGGCGGGTGTGGCTGTATTTCCATTTGCGGTACGGCATCATGGTGATGACTCCGGTGATCGTACCGACAATATCGTTGGCTTTTTTATTGTTGAAAAACGATCCGTGCGTGCAGTCGTGGAAGATGATAAACGTTCGAATCACGAAGCCCGAGGCTACGATCAGCAGCGGCAGGGCGAGCCAATACGAAACGGACAAACTCAGATAACCTCCGACCCAGAGCAGAATCAGCGGAACCAGCGTGTTGATCATCTGACGAATGCTTGCTTTGGAATCGGTTTTCTCATACGGCTTCATATGTTTTTTCAATTCCGCAATCGGGTTGGCGGATGTTTTAGCTGTAGACGGGTTCATCGGTGTAATCCCCTTTCGCGGACGCCGCTCGGGCATCTCAATAATCTCAGTATAGAAAAAAGCGCTTGCGCCGCGTAGTCATAAACGTCAGATGACAGGGGTGACAAATGTCATACGGTAGTACCCTGACCGCTTAAGAGGTTAGATTTGATGCGGTCAAAGTATTAGTTTCTCTTATTTAAATTTATGAATATACAAAATGCGAGCACAGGAGTAAAATAGGGACGGTTGAATAAGATTGTGAAAAAATGAACAATTTTCGATGCAGAAACGTAATTAGACAAAGAAGAGGGGCTGGAAAAAGAAATGAAGAACACTCGCCAAACCAAACAGATTTTTCACGGGAAACGTCCCGTTACGTGGATGATGCTGACCGCCGCTTTCGCAGTGGCGCTGGCTGGCTGCGGTAACGCGGCGGAATCCCCTACAACCGCGGCTGCAAACACGGAGACCGAGAATGCCGCGGCAGCCGAGACGATCACATTGGGACTGCTGCCGTCAATTGACGCGATTCCGTTCATCGTGGCGCACGAGCAGGGCTTCGATGCCGAGCAGGGCGTCAATCTGGATATCCAGACGTTCAAAAGTGCGAAAGACCGCGACGTCGCGTTCCAAGCGGGCAAAGTCGAAGGTCTGAGCGCCGATCTCGTTGCGATTTCGATCTATAACGAAGCAGGTCAGGACGTGAAAATCACCAGCACGACCTTCGGGGAATTCGATCTGCTAACGGGCAATCCGGACGTGAAAAGCGCAGCCGATCTGAAAGGCAAAACGGTAATCCTGTCCAAAAACACCTCGACCCAGTACACGATGGCGATGATGCTGAAGCAAGCCGGCCTGACCGAAGACGATATTACCGTAACGGAAGTTCCGCAAATCCCGACCCGTCTGGAATTGCTCAAAAACAACCAGGCGGATGCCGCCGTACTGCCGCAGCCTTTCGTAACGATGGGCAAGGAAGCGGGACTGAATATCCTCGGCTCCACGCATACCGCGGAAATCAATCCGTTCGTCCTGGCTTTCCCGCAGAGCGTGATCGATGAAAAAGCCGACGCCATCCGCGACATGTATGCGGCGTACGATCAGGCTGTCGAATATATGAAAACGCACGATCAATCACAATACATCGACCTCATTATCAAGGAAGTCGGATACCCGGAAACGTTGAAAGACCAAATCGACGTTCCCGACTATGTGCCCGCCAACCAGGCTGATCCGGCGCAGGTGGATTCGGCTTTGGACTGGGCGCGCGAAAAAGGGCTCTTGACCAAAGACCTGCACGCGGCCGATGTCATCTCCGACGTGCAATTCAAATAAGATTGGTAATCCGGCACACCAAGATGTGAAGCCAGAAAAGGAGAGAAGCGAATGGAAAAAGGTGCTGTGATCGATGCCCGACCTGTCGCCGGAAAGGAAGGTCAAGGTCTTGTTGCTCGTGCGCTGACTGTCGACTACGGAGAAGGCCCTGTACTGGGACCGCTGGACCTTGATCTGCCGGAGCGCGGCATCTATACCGTACTTGGTCCTTCCGGCAGCGGGAAATCCACATTGCTGAGAGCAGCGGCAGGCTTATTGCCGGGCTTCGACGGAAGCTTGATTTACAGCGGCCGTCCAATTGGTCGTACAGAGACCGCCGGTACAGATATCCGCGTCGGCCTTGTCCCGCAGAATTACGGGCTGCTGCCTTGGCAGACCGCTATCGCGAATATCCGAACTGCATTGAAAATTGCCAGACCGGATGAAGCCCGCGCCCAGCGTGAAGCGACGGCGCTTCGTTGGTTGGAGCTGATGGGACTGTCCGGGCTGGAGGGACGCTATCCGCGGGCGTTGAGCGGCGGGCAGCAGCAGCGTGTGGCGATTGCCCGGGCTTTTGCGATCAGACCGGATTTGCTGCTGCTGGACGAGCCGTTCTCCGCGCTTGATGCGGTTACGCGCGAAGGCTTGCAGCGTCTGCTGCTGGAAAGCTGGCGTCAGCAGCCTTCCACGATGCTGTTCGTCACGCATGACGTTGAAGAAGCGATATTGCTGGGCCGCAAGATTTTGATGCTGACGGCTTCCGCGGATCATCCTATCCTGATCGATAATGAGTTAATCTTCTCCATCGCAGATGAAGATAAGCGCGACCATGATGCCTTTCATGAGCAGACCCGCCATATTCGCCGAATCATGCGGGAAGGACGGTGACGGGAATGAAAGCCTGGAAAAAAGCAGAGGGAAGCCGCACAGGAAGCCGCTCCGCGAAAAGCGACACAGAAAATGATCCGGCTACAAGCAGCGTAAGAAACCGTCCGACCGGAAACCATAAGACAAGTAATTTCGGAACGATGATGCTGCGCTTGCTGTCCGTTTTCATCATCCTGCATGTATTGTGGGGACTTATCGCTGCCTTGTTGAAGCGCGACATGCTCCCGTCGCCTTTGGTCGTCTATCGTGCGTTATTCAAGCTGGACGGCGGCGACATGCTGCTGAATATCGGCACCAGCATGGGGCGGGTCTTTGCCGGAATCGCGTTGGCCTTAATCGTCGGCTTGCTATTGGGCCTGCTGATGGGGCGTTCTCCGCGTTGGAACAAGCTGCTTGATCCAGTCGTCTATCTCACTTATCCGATCCCGAAGATCGCCCTGCTTCCGGTTGCCATGCTGTTCCTGGGACTTGGAGAAGCTTCGAAGATCGCCATGATCGCCTTGATTCTGGTCTTCCAGGTCATCATCTCTGTCCGCGACGGCGTCAAAGCGATTCCGGCCAACACCTACGATGTTCTGACCAGCCTGGGCGCAGGCCGCATGGCAAAGTTCACCCAAATCACCCTGCCCGGCGCATTGTCTTCCATCCTCAGCACGATCCGAATCTCGCTCGGCACGGCCTTTTCGGTCTTGTTCTTTACCGAAATCTACGGCACTGAACACGGCATGGGCTACTTCATCATGGACGCCTGGCTAAGACTCGACTACCCCGGCATGTACGCCGGAATCCTCTTGTTCAGCGGCGTAGGCTTCTTACTCTTCGTTCTGGTTGACTTGTTCGAACACCGCTTCATGAAGTGGCGGGCGTAGAGAAAGTTACTTTGGAGCGAGGAAGCGAGAAGACTGCGAGAGAAATTGCCAGCATAGGCTTCCGAAGTTCATTTCTTCGAAATCCTGTATTTCACTGAATTTCTCTCTCCGTCTTCTCGCTTCCAGCTACGTTGGGCTTTTGAGGGGTAAGGGGTAACAACATCCCAGTCGGCTTTCTAGCAAGAAGCCGACAATTTACCCCAACCCAAAGCGACGACTCTTTTTGTTTCTCCAAAGTACAAGCGTTCCATCTCAGAGAATGAAAGTTTTAGAAGGTTCTATTTTGAAGGCGAAGCCATTATACGAATAGGAACTACAAAAAGAAGCGAAGGCATTCCGCCCTCGCTTCTTCTTTAGATTAGTCGGCCATATTGCCGAAATTCTCATTTAGAGACGTCGCCCAATCCTGTACTGTGCAACAGGTTCACCAACAGAGCCGCGGCTTCTCCGGCGGTGCCTTGACGTTGCGCCACAATCTGGCCGCGATCGCCTTGGAATAATCCTGCCGCGTAGGCCGCTTCGACATAAGAGCTAGCCCAATCGGAGATGCTTCCGGAATCCGGGAAGGTATCCTGTGCGCTTGTGCCGCTCGGCGTACCGAGCGTTCCCAGCGGCAGGTCGAATTGTCGGCTGGCGTTAACCAGAATCGCGATCATTTCCTCACGGGTGATGGCTCCGCCTGTCTGCGCGTTATCCGGCAGTCCGTCGAGCAATCCGGCGCTGCGCAGCGCTGCAAGCGACGAGGTATCCGCGCCGTACGCTTCCAGACCAAGCGCTCTCACCGTCATGCGGGCGAACGATTCGCGGTCCAAGGCCGCAGAAGGCTCGCGATCTTCAAGAATACCTTTGACAGAAGCTTCGCCCAGCGCGCTGTCGAACCATTTACCCGACGCGGCTGGCGTTTCGTACCGAACCAACAGCACCGGATTGCCGCCTGTCGTATGCAGAACAGCTTGACCGTCTTTGAACGTAACCGGAATCGGTACGTACTTGCCGTCGACTAACATCACCGCTCCGAGGCGGCTTGTATCCGCGCCTTCCGGGATCGGAATCATTTGTTGCCCGTAACGCTTGTCATAGCCGGTAATTTCGGCGGCTTTCGTGCCGCTGCTTGCCAACATGCGGAACGTGTACGCATCGCCTACCGGAACGGCGCCTGTCACTTTGCTCCATGCACCCTCTGTAGTTACAGCTGCCGATTTTTCGATCTGAATGCGGATCTGTACTTGGTCGGAAGAGACACCCAGACGTTCGGCTGCCTGACTCAAACGCAGTCGGTCAACAGGGAATACAATGCCGACGTCGGCGGTGCTGACGGAGAGCTTATTCGTATTGTTCGCCAGCGGTGCCAGCGTTTTGCCGTCGAATACAATTTGCATATCAGTAGCTTTCAACTGAGGCAGGCGGTAGGCCAAAGTCTCTCCGCGTTTGGCTTGTTCGGAGGCCAGGGTAAGCCCTTGCGCGTTCAGGCGCAGCTCGGCGCGCGGCGTGCCGTTTTGTCCGGTCGAGCGGACCAGGCTGGCCGACCTTCCTGTTAGATCGCCCGCGGATACGGCGAGAACCTGAATAGATTCTTCGGTGCTGGCTGCCGCCGGCGTTGGATTAGTCGGTACGACGTTTACGTTTCCGGAGGAATTATCGACAGGAGCGGAAGCGCCTCTTGGCGTTGCTATAACCACATTGGAGTGCCCGACATACAAGCCTTTGGTGACTTCGAAGCGGAAGTGGTAGGTTTGTCCATTGGTCAATCCAGTCACGGTCAAGGAATTGTCCGTCCAATTTGCGATGCTCGTTTTCGGAACGATAGCGAATGTCTGACCTCCGTCTTGAGAGATTTCAAGTACGCCGTCTTTGATATTTTCGGGTTTGATATAGGTGAGCGTCGCGGTGGTATCGCCAGCTTGGGCTTGCAGGCTTTGCCAAGCCGGATCTGTGACAGGGTTCTCAATGCCCGGGTTACTGCCTCCGCCTGTCTCGCCTTCATGCTCGTCAAGCTGTGCATACGGGTTGTCCATCGGTTCCGCGTAGGCTGCGCCAATACCCAGATACTGACTCAAATAAGTAAAAGAATCGCCGTCGTAAGCGGCCGGATCGGCGTTGGAAATAGCCGGAGCGCCGGACAGGAGTTGTGCGGTAAGGCCAGTGGTTAGCACGGCTGAGCGAAGGATGACTTTCTTCTTGTTGTTTTTGCGGGCTGCATTTTTCTTTTTGCTCATAGAGGCACGCTCCTGATTTCAAGTTAGGGAATCGAATTCATCAGACGGATGCAGGAAGGAACCAGTAAAGCAGAGGCTTCCAGCTCCCGGTTGATAACGCCGACCTTATTCATGTTTGCTTCGTAGAGCCAGATGGAACCATCCTGTTCGATTCCGAGATCGAGTCCGATCTCCCACAGGCGATGCTCCAGACGCTCTTCGATCCGAGCCGCTACAGCATAGGCAAAGCGATCGATCTTCGCGTTCATCTCGTCTTCGCGTCCGGGGAACTGGTAGGGCAAGAACCAGTGCCATTGGGTGAAGGCGCGCAGATTGGAATGATGATTCACGACTTTATGCCGCTGCTGCGTCGAGATGTACGGCATATGACCGATAATCCGGAAGGCTCCTTCCGCGTCCCGAATCAGGTGAACGCGTATATGGAACGGCAAGCCTTCCGGGGTGATGCTGTCGATAAACTTTTGCAGAACCATATCTTTGCTTTCCGCCAAGCCTGCCAGCAGAGCGGACAATTGTTCGGCGCCGAGCAGGTGGCTGTACACCGGATCGTCGATCCGGTAATGCTCGCCTTCCCTCTGCACGACGATGATCGCGGAGCCTTTCGTCCCGCCGCTCGGCTTGATGACCGTTTGGCCGTGCGCCGCGATAAACTCGAGCGCGCGCTCCGCGGAATCCAGAGCCATATAAGGGATTAGATGCGGTGCCACCGAAGGGTCGCCTGACAGCATTTCGTACGCTTTCACTTTATTGAAGCTTCCGGCAGGCCGCGAGTGCGTGTTGGGAATGCCTTGCAGTCGGGCATATGCTTTTTCCGAACGTCGCAATCCGCGCTCCTTGAGGCGATCGTACACCACGTCAGGCAGACGCCGATACTGCGCTGTCCAACGACCGCCTTGAAATACCATGGCTCTCAGCAATGGAGAATCGTAAGCCGCGTCGACGGGACGGAACCAGAAGAAGTCGGTTTCGTGGGCAGCGCTGGCAAAAGCCATGGCGTCGTGCAGACGGAAATCTTCATCTTTTTCGGCAACGAGCATTCCGATCGAGCGCCGGTTGCGGACAAGACCGCTTCGAATCTCGTGCAGATGACGGCAGAAATGGAACAGCCTCACCGCGCGCAATTCCTCATGATCGCGGGTTTCCGGCGAAGCGTTGGCTTCCAGAAAGTAAATGCGGCCTTGCTCGTTCATCAATAGGTCTATCCCCAACTCATTGCAAAGAAACGGATAAGGACGGTTGACGGCTTCCGCCAACCGAAGAGCCGTTTGTTCCAATCGGGTGCGCATCTTATCAGCTTCTTCACCGTGCAAGGATCGAAGCGTTTCTTCCAAATCAGGGCTTCGGCCGCCTGCGCTGAGATTGCTGATGAATCCGCCCGGACGCCCGACTCGCGCATACGTACGCGTAACCCGGAATTCGCCGTCGCCGTCACGCTGGACATGCACCCGATAATCAAGAGGTTCGTTTTGAGCGGTCAGCGTTGGGAGGTAGGGTTGAATGAGGTAGGACTGCTTGGCGATCAAACTGCGAAAAGATTTACGCAACTCGCGCAGATCCTTCGAACGGGAAGCGCCTTTGCTTTCATCGAAACGGTAACGACCGTCTGCTTCGGCTTGGACGCGGACGATCCCGCCGCCCCGACGTCCGTCGGAAGGTTTCAAGATAATATCGCCGTGCAACTTCAGCATCTTCTCGGCCGAGGCCGGAGACTCAAGCTTTTCCGTAGGGAGCAAAAATTCGGCCAAATCAGTTTGAAGAGAATGGGTGACGCTCTCTTTATTGCCGATCAAATGAACGGCAAACGGGACCTGAGCACGCAGCGCTTTTTCCTGTTCGGGACGCATGGCGGAAAGTTCGGGCGACTCGTTCAGCACAACATCCGGATACGGCGTCTCGCGTTGATGGAACTGGCCGTTATACGGATGCGAAGCCGTAACGGTTCCGCGTTCCGTATCGATTCCGTTGACGTTGAAAAAGCAGAGTTCAATACCCTGACGCTCCGCCTCCGCGATAAGCGCATCGATACGATGACGGCCGACGGATTCGAACGGATCGCTGCGATGGTAAACGCCGATTAACATAAGAACGAATAGGCCTCCTATTCAAGTAGAGAAACAATTTAATCTATACTTCGGTTAGAACTGGATTTTTTTGAAGGTTTTCAAGATTGGATTCCAATAAAAAATCATCCGAAAGGCCTAAGCCTTCAAGATGATTTTTGTTGGAGTATGTCGAAGATTCTGAAAGAAACGGATTTTAGCGCTCATAGGCATCCCGGTTAGAGCCTTTTCGACACTGGAATCCAAATCTCGCTCCGATAATCGGGCGCGCTTTGATCTCGCTGTTCGTTCCACAATATTTCCGGTCCTTCGGCCTGCTGATAGGAAGAAGACGGGAACCACTCCGAATAGATACGTCCCCAAATATCCTGCAGCGTATCCGGGAATTTGCCGACCGATTCGAATACGGCCCAGGTAGATGCCGGAACTTCAAGTGAAGCCCATCCGTCCGGAGCCGAAAGAGTAGTGGCAGAACCGATGTAATGATCCAATCCGCCTTTGTGCTCCATACGCTCCTCGGAAAAATTCGTCGACGCGCTGATGAGACCGATCGGATCGGTGTTTGACATTCCTTTCATGATCCCGATCTTGTCCATATCGAGACTCTGCCACATGGCCGCAATGTCCGGGTTAACCCCGTTGAACACAATCGGCACCCGCTGCATGATTCCCACAACCCGAAAAGCTTGCTTTTCCACAATGCGATAATTCATTTGATTTCCTCCTTGTATCGTTAATCGGAAGGTCATAGGCGGATAGGCTTTAAGCGGATGTCCGCCCCGGCGTGCTTCGGACGGCGTGACGTGATGCAGTTGCCTGAAAGCTCTTGTAAATGCGTCAGCCGAATCATAGCCGTATTTGAGTGCCAGGTCGAGAACGCGTTCCTCCCCGCTTTGCAGCTCGAATGCCGCCAGCGTCAGTCTTCTGCGCCGAACGTATTCGGACAGCGTCACGCCCGCCAGAAACGAGAACATTCGCTTGAAATGATGCTCCGAGCAAACGGCGATCCGGGCTGCTTTTTTCAAGTCGATGTCATCGTTCAAATGTTCCTCGATATAAGTCATCGCTTCATTCATGTTTTTCAAAAAATCCAACGCATGTCCCTCCTTGTTTCTTAAGTTATCAAAAATCGACCGTACCGATCCGACCTTGCGCGTTCTGATTTAAACGGGTTCGCGCAAGGGGCTTCCGGTTCGTTTTTTTTAAAGGCATGAAGGGTATAATGAGAAGTAGTTTACGATTTGGGAGGCTTGCGATCATGCTTCAAGATCATTGGTTTACCGTACAACGCATCGATGACCGGACTTATGCAATCAGCGAATACGGGCACTGGGAGAAGGTGCATTCTTTTTTGCTGCTCGGGCAGGACAAGGCAGCGTTGATCGACACGGGCCTGGGCATCGACAATATCAAACGGATCACGGATCGTTTAACGGACCTGCCGATCGATGTGCTGACGACGCATGTGCATACGGATCATATCGGTAGTCATGGACGCTTCGAACGCCTTTACGTGCATGAATTGGATCGGGATTGGTTGGAAAATGGGATCACGGGCCTGACGCTTCAGCAGATTCGCTGCGATATCGGTCGGGATATCACGCGTCCTCTGCCGCCGGGCTTCGATCCGCGCACCTATACGCCGTTTCGCGGACAGGCAGCGGGCACGCTCGCGGATGGCGATATGATCGACCTCGGCGGACGTGTATTGAATGTTTATCATACACCTGGGCATTCGCCCGGACATTTGAGTTTTTTTAATGCGGAAAAAGGGTATCTGTTCACCGGCGATCTGCTGTATGACGAGACGCCCGTATATGCTTTTTACCCGTCCACGAGTCCAAGCGATCTGATCGCCTCTTGGGAAAAGATCGCAGGGCTAACGGGAGTGACCCGGGTGTTCGGTTCGCACAATACGCTGGGCCTTGAGCCGGAAATTCTGGTCAGGGCAGGCGATGCGGCGGGCTGGCTGCGGGAGAACGGTCTTGCGGAGTTCGGTACGGGCACGCATCGGTTCGAAGGATTCAGCGTACAGTTTTGACCAACGGCATATAGCTTTGACCAAGCCTTTTGCATTCCGATGCGAAGGGCTTTTTGTGTTGAGCGAGAGAAGGAGTGTAGGCTTGTATATTTTTTGTAGATGCGGCTTTGGTATGCTTTCCCAAGGTTGCCAAGGTGGTAGGGCAGGCGAGGTTTCAGACCATTTTAACGGGAGGGATAATCAATTGTTTAACATGAGAAAAGGCGCGGGCATGAAGGGGTTCAAGCTCGCGATGGTGGGCATGTTGGCCTTGGGGAGTTTGACCGGGCTCGGCTCGAACAGCGTGGAAGCGGCAGAATCGGAGCCTGTTCCGGGAGGGGTCGGAGCAGGACTGATTTCATGGGTGGATGTCGGAAAAAGCACAGACAAGCAGGAAGGACAAAAAATTGCGGAGCTGACGGATTTGGCGCCAGACATCACCAGAGCCTGGACGTCCAACAGCAACGCCGCGACCTATACAGCGTCTGCTTTGAATTTCAATGCAGCTTATAGCGGATATGATTACTTCAGAACGCTTGTATCCGGAGAATTCGCGGCAAGCGGCGTCGACGAAAGAGAAGTGTTTTCGGTTCAATCGACGAATTCCGCTTCGACAGGGTATCCGTGGGAATTGGGAGGCGCGTACACCGCAGCAAGCAGATATCTTTCTTCGGGAAGCATTGCTTCGTATTTCGGTTCCAAAACGCATCGCACGGTCGCGAATCCTTCAAGCGAGCTTGATATGACCCAAGTGGATTTGACGAAAGCGAATATCCTGAACGTATCCAGCATTCCGGACGAGTGGACCTTGAATGTAAGCGGGGCGCAGGCGCTGCGTTCGACAACGAACGCAGTGGACTTTTCCAGCCCGGTTACCGCACCGAGCACGTATTATTTCGGCGCGGCGCATAATTCCGTGAACCGGGGTCCGGTATCCGAGATGATCGTGTTTGATCATAAGCTTTCGGATACGGAGCGTCGGCAGGTCAACAGTTATCTGGCGCTGAAGTACGGGATCACGTTGAAAGATAATATCCGGGCGAACGTCGATTACCTTGCCAGCGATTCCGGTCTGATCTGGGACGCGAGCGAGAATGCGGGATACGGCTATCGGATTACCGGCATCGGCAAGGACGAAGCGAGCGGCTTGGAACAGAAGCAGTCCAAAGCGCAGGATGCTCAGGCGGTGGTGACGGTGGCGTTGGGCGCCGCGGTCGCGGATTCCAATGAAGCCAATGCCGAAACCTTCGCTTCCGACCAGACTTTTTATACATTCAGCGATAACGGGGAAAGTGCGGATTATACCGTTGATCTGAGCAGTGGCAGCGGTTCTTCTTTGCTTGAGTTGAAGCAGATGCCGCGTATTCATAAGGTTGAAACGACGGGCGATTGGACCAATGAGCTGATTACGTTAAAAGCGGACGGCGCGGCTCAGCAGTCGGGAAGAGAGTACTATTTGGTTTCTTCTTCGGCGGCGAATATGAGCAACCCGCAATTGTATCCGCTGAACGCGGACGGCGAAGTCTCGCTCAACGGCGGCCTTCTGCCGGACGGAACGTTCTTCACTTTCGCTTATGTCAATACGATGAATCCGGTTTCGGGCAATCCCGGAGGCGTTGCCGCGCCTGTGTTATGGATGAGATCCGACCGGGGCATTCAGCAAAACAGCGGCGCCACGGTAGCGGAATGGGAAGATCAGAGCGCTTCTGGCAACGATGCGTCCCAGCCGACCGCAGCTGCGCAGCCGACTTACTGGAATGACGAAGCGCACAATATCAATTTCAATCCGGTATTGGACTTCGCCAACGACCATCTGGCTCTGGACGTGCAGAAGCTTCCGCTTGGTAAAACGGCCAGAACGGTCGTCAGCGTAGCCAAATCCGATACGACGGCGGGAACTTCTTACATCCTGGCTTGGGGCAAATCGGATTCCGGCGCGTATACCGCTTCTGGCTTGCTCAGAAACGGAAGCCGTGCCGGTTTGACGCCGATGAACTCCAATCCGGCGCAAACGATGTACTCTTACGAAGGCGTAGTAGGTACTGTTTTCCCTTACGAGCAATTTCTTACCTGGACCGGAGGAGACGACGCGGTTGCAGGTAATACCGCAAGGCTCTACAGCAAAATGAAGCCGGTCGAGGATAATACAGCCGGCGGCTATGGACAGATTGGCGTACCTAAGCTGTGGGATACAGGAAGCGCGGATGGAGCGGCGATCGGCAAAGTGATTCCGGGAGCGGGAGGCGCTTGGGACGGAACCATTTTGGACGTCATTGTCTACGATCGCGTGCTTACCGATATTGAGCGCCAACAAGTCAGCACTTATCTGGCGATCAAGCACGGATACACGATTGCTCCGGGTAATCCGAACGATACGTCGTATCTCGATTCCCAAGGCAATACAATCTGGGATTCGGTCATCAACGGAACGTATACGCATCGGATCACGAGTATCGGCAGGGACGATGCCAGCGATTTGAAGCAAAAGCAATCGAAAGCCCAAGAAGAAGGAGCCTTGGTTACCCTTGCGCTGGGTAATGAAATCAAAGCAACCAACTCGGTTAATTGGAACGAGTTCGCCACCGATCTTGCCTTCTTTACTTTCGGAGATAATGAGGCAAGCCCGGCTTACACGCAAAGCATCGAGCAAGGTCAGGATATGACGCTCAAGCGAATGGAACGCATCCATCAGGTCGATACGAGCGGATGGAGCGGCCAAAATATCACGCTTCGACTGGATATCGCGCAGTCAAGCCTATCGCAACCCGAGCAATACTATCTCGTGGTCAGCGATCAGGAGAATCTCAGCAATGTGAGCTTCCTTCCGCTGGATGAAGAAGGTCGTATTACACTGAACGGCAGCCAGCTTGCCGAAGGGGATTTCTTCACTTTCGCCCATACTGACAAAGCGGCATTGAATACGAAAGTGTCCTCGGTCGAAAGCGAGTTGACAGGCGGAACGCTGAAGCAGGAGGATTACACGCCCGAAAGCTGGACGGCTCTGCAAACCAAGCTGACGACGGCGAAAAATCAATTGAACAACCCGCAAGCTTCGCAGGAACAGATCGATCAAGCGCTCAAGGAGCTGTCCGAAGCGTATGAAGAGCTGCAACTGCAAGGCGTATCTTTTGACAATGCCGTGCTTGAAAAAGGAGTATCCGGCTCGCGCATCGCGATCACGCTGGATCGCGGCGTAACTTTTGACGGGCAAGCGCCCGCGGGCTTCACCGTCCGAATCGGCAATACGGACGTTCCGGTCGATCCGGCAAACATCGTTGTCGATCCGCTTGATCCGACGCGGGTGCTGATCGAACTTCCTTCGGAGCTCGATCTGACCAATATCGACCAGGCCGGGGTAGCTTACGACGGAGTATCGGGAAGTTTGAAAGGACTGAACGGCGGTGAGGTAGGCAGCTTCGACGAAACGGCGTATAGCGGATTCGGAGCGGCGCTTACGATTACACATCCGGATACGGTGACGGGCATCGTTTATGACGGATCGTTCGCGGGCACGACCGAACCGGGCACCGAGTCGCTGACTGTCGTCATCCGCGACGCGCAAGGTCAGATCGTGACCGGAGCGGGCGGAGATGCGGCAATCGATCCGATAACCGGAAACTGGAGCTTTGCTTCGGAGCAGCAGCTTCCTCCGGGAACCTATACAATAGAAGTGACAGCCGTGAAAAACGGTCAAACCGCAGTGAAGACCCGTACTTTTACCGTTACGGATAAAACGGCTCTTCAGCAGCGCAACGACCAGATTGTCGGCGAGAACCTCAGTGGTTCATCCTATACGCCTTCCACCTGGAACGAACTGCAAAATGCTTTGAACGAAGCTGCGCAAGCATTAAATGACAAGACGGCCACCCAGAGCCGGATCGATGCGGCTTTGAATCGTCTGAATGCGGCACGTCTGGGGCTTACCCTTGTACCGGCGGAGCCGTCGAATCCGACAACTCCGGTTACTCCGCCGTCCGCTCCTCCGGTCGTCTCGGCGCCTCCGGTATCGACGACGCCGAACAAACAGATCATCTCCGTGGACGTGGCTTCGGGTTCCGCCGATCTAAGCGATATTACCAAAGTCGAATTGGAACGCACCACTAACGCCGACGGCTCGCTGAGCGACCGCGTCGCGTTCACGCCGGCGAAAGCGCAGGAAGCGATCGACAAAGCATTGGCGAAAAACGATCCGACGGCCCGGATTTTGATTCCGGACCCGAGCGATGCCGTATCCGAAGTGAACGTTACGATTCCGAAGGAAACGGTAGCGCTGCTGCAAAAGAACGCGATCGATTTGGAGATTCATAATCCGAACGGTACCGTGATTGTACCCGCTGCTTCGCTACAAGGCTGGACAGACGACCTGTACTTCCGCCTGGTGCCGATCAAGCAGCCGCAGGAGCGTAGGGAAGTCGAAAATCGAGCCGTCACCGAACAAGTGGTACGCGAGTTAAGCGGCAGCGAAGCGGCGAAAGTCGTTTCCAGACCGATGACGATCGAGACCAATATTTCAAGCCGTCCGGTCACGTTGGTTCTGCCTTTGGACGGAACCAAATTGCCTGAAAATGCGGCAGAGCGCGAAAGCTTCCTGCGCGAACTCGGCGTCTATATCGAGCATAGCGACGGAACGAAAGAAGTCGTGCGCGGCGAAGTTGTGACGATGGACGAGGCGGCAGCTGGCAGCAATAAGCTCGGCCTGCGCTTCGGCATCCAGAAGTTCAGCAGCTTTACGATCGTGCATCTCGGCGAACCGCAGCATCACGAAGCTTATATCCAAGGGTATACCGACGGCACGCTGCGTCCCGACAATAAGGTGATTCGCGCCGAAATGGCGGCGATGCTGACGCGTCTGGGCAAGCTCCAATCGCCAACGGCCTCCGCTAAAGCTTCGGCATTCAGCGATGCGCGCAGCCGTTATTGGGCGCATGATTATATCGGTCAAGCCGTCGAAGCCGGCTGGATGAAAGGCTATGTCGACGGCAGCTTCAAACCGGACGGCGCAATTACGCGCGAAGAGATGGCTTCGATCGCGTTCAACTACCTGGGTCTGAGCAAAGGCGAACTGTCAGGTTCGTTCCCGGACGTGCGTGCCAACGGTTGGTCCGGCGGGATCATTGCCGCTGTTCAAAGCCGGGGCATCATGACGGGCTATCCGGACGGAACTTTCCGTCCGCAGCAGGAGTTGACTCGCAGTGAAGCTGTTACCATCCTCAACCGTCTGTTCGAACGCGGGCCGCTGTACGGTGCGCCGACATCGAATTGGCCGGATGTGCAGCCTGGACATTGGGCTTACGCCGACCTGATGGAAGCAGCATTGGATCATGCTTATATGGACCGCGATAATGGCGGAGAAGAGTGGACATCCGCAAATTAAACAGCGGTGCAAATCCCCGTTTCGGCAAAGCCGAGCGGGGTTTTTGCTACACCGGCTTATGCCGGCGTGAAAGGGGAATGAAAGATGAGGGCGCTGTTGGTAGAGAACGAACATACAGAGCTGCTGCGTTTAAAAGCGATGCTGGAGCGCGAGAACGACATTCAGATTGTTGGAATGTTGGACAAAGCCGTCCGGCTCGAAGAACAACTGAAGAAATTGGAACCCGATATCGTATTCCTGGATTTGGGCTTGCACGGAAGCGGCGGACTGGAGTTGGCAGCCCGAATCCGGGCAGTCAACGCGGCGGTCGATATCGTATTCACGGCGGGCTCCGAACGACATGCGTTGGAAGCGTATGCGGTATATCCGTTAGATTATATGCGCAAGCCGGTCGATCATAACCGCCTTGCGCAGACGATCCAAATGGCGCGTCGAAGATATGAAACCGGTGTGCAAGCAGTATCGGGCCAAGCCGCCTGTTCGCAGCTTGTTTGTCTTGGCTCGCTTACGATTCGTCTTCCGGGCTCGGACATGGCTTATATCAAGTGGCGAACGACTAAGGCGCAGGAACTGTTTGCATACTTATTGCATCATCGGGGACATATCGTCAGCCGTGAGAGCCTGTTCCGATTGCTATGGCCGGGATTCGATCCCGAACGCGCCGCGGCGCAGCTCTATAATACGATCTATACAATCAGAGCCGTATTGAAGAGCAAAAAAATCGATCTTACCATCGTCAAGGGAGGTCCGGCTGCCGGATACCGACTGGATCTCGGAATGGTTCAGCTTGATGTAGACGATTGGGAGCGATCGCTTCTTGCACTGCCAGAGCTTAGCCTGGAAACGGCAGCGCAGCATGAGGCAGTGTTGAGTGCTTATACAGGCGATTATTTACAGGAGTTGGATTATGCTTGGGCGATGGAAGAACGCTTCAGGCTGAGGGGCCTGTGGCTGGATAATGTCTCCCGTTTGGTTGGGTTTTACGGGGCTTGCGGAATGGACGAAAACGCCAGCTCGATGCTGCACAGGCTTCACTTGACCCACGCAGTACGTTGAATGTATTGAACGCAGTCCATACACTAGGGTGTGTCTTCAAACCTGCCAACGTGCATCTTTTACCGCCTTTTCGCCCTGCCCGTCGTCACTTTGCCTTGACGTGCCCCGGCACGCCTTGGCGTCGAGCAAACTTTCGAGCGAATACGGATCTGTAGCCGAGTCCTCCGATCCGCTTCTTTCTTCCTGCGCAACAAGCCTTCCGATCCTGTTGGAGGGCTTGTTTTCGTGCGAATGTATCTTTGTTCATCGCAGGCAGCAAGAGCTTCGAGTACAATGTTTTGCAGCAGCGAAGAAAGCAGGGATACAGATGAAAGTAGGAAAACACAGGCTTCGCATACAGACGACGATTACGCTTATGGTCTTAGCCGTGGTAGCCGTAGCGCTAATCGCGTTATACACTATGATCAGTATTCAGATTTCCAATCATACCCGAGCCGGAATCGAACAACGGGCGGTCGGCATTGCGCGAACCGTCTCTTGTTCGCCGACTGTTCGGGGAGCGCTCTCGGCGGGTGGAGATCGGGCGCAAGTTCAGTCGTATGCCGAAGAGGTCAGACAGGCCAATGAGATTCAGTTCGTCGTTGTGATCGATATGGAAGGCACTCGTTTGTCACATCCTGATCCGGCGAGGATTGGTGGACATTTCATCGGCGGGGACGAACAGCCTGTACTGCGCGGCGCAGAGACGGTTTCTACGGCTACCGGTTCGTTGGGGACATCCATCCGCGCCTTTTCGCCCATCTATGGAGAAGACGGGCAGCAGGTGGGGGCAGTGGCTGTTGGCTTGCCTGTCAGCAGCATTCAGGACGCAGTGGGACAAAATATGTGGTTGCTGTATGGAGCGATTCTAATTGGCGGATTGTTGGGGGTTGTGGGGGCGATCCTGCTGGCACGTCGCTTCAAGCAAATGATGTTCGGTATGGAGCCGGACGAGATTGCTCGTTTATTGGAAGAGCGCAGCGCTATGCTTCAATCGGCAAAGGAAGGCATTCTGGCTGTAGACAAGCAGCTGCATATTACGCTTATGAATGCAGAAGCCAAGCGCTTGATCGGTGAAAAGGAACGGTTGGACGAATCGGTTCCGCTCGGCTTGTTAGCAAATTCTTCCGAGTCGGACTTCCGCTCTTTGTTTCGCATGGATCGCGTGTTGTCCACGGGAGCCCCCGTTTACCATTTGGAAGTTGAACTGGGCGGCACCGCCTTGCTTGTCAATGTCGTCCCGATTCATATTGAGGGACGAATCGAAGGCGCTATGGCGACATTCCGCGACAAGACAGAGATTGCTTTGCTGTTGGAGCGTCTGTCTGGCATTTCTCTGTATGCCGAGGCGCTGCGTGCGCAGACCCACGAGTTCATGAACAAGCTGCATATCATCATGGGCCTGAACCATATGAAGCGTTATGACCGTCTGGGCAGTTATTTGCAAGAAGCGATTCCAAGTCTCCAGATCGAAGCGGGCGTCGTGACGACTCAGGTCAAGGACCCGGTCATGGCTGGATTTTTGCTAGGGAAACTCAGTCGCTTAAGAGAGACAGGCGTACGCCTGACCGTTCACGAAGAAGGCGTATTGCCTGAGGCAGCCGAACCTTCTGTCTCGCGGGAGCTTGTCACGATCGTGGGCAATCTATTGGAAAATGCAATCGAAGCCCCTCGCCCTGAAGGCGAAACGAAGGAGGTTCATCTCAGCTTCGTCTACCGGGATGCCCGTCTGGTAATCGAGGTGTGGGACAACGGAACCGGGGTCTCCAGTGAATTACTGGCCCACATCTATGAACAAGGCTTTTCCACCAAAGGGGAGAATCGGGGAGTCGGACTCTACCTTGTTCAACGAAGTGCGGAGCGCCTGGGCGGTTCAGTACAGCTTGATGGTCGGGATGCAGACATCGGAGGAGCCAGATTTACGGTGGATCTGCCCTATCGAACCGAAAAGGAGGAAGAGCTATGATTCGGGTGCTCATTGTGGAAGACGACCCTATGGTTGCTGAGATGAACCGGTTTTATCTGGAGCAGGTTGAAGGATTTGCGTTCGTCGCTTGGGCGGCATCGCAAGAAGAGGCGTTGACCGTGCTCGAAGCCGAAGAGATTGACTTGGTGCTGCTTGATCTGTATATGAAAGCAGAGAGCGGTCTGGCTTTACTGGCCGAGATTCGTCGTCAGGGGCGTCCGCTGGATGTGATTGTGATCTCGGCGGCCAGCGATAAGAGCAGCATTCAGCAGGCTCTGCAAAACGGAGTCGTGGACTATCTTATTAAACCTTTCGAATTTGCGCGTTTTCGGGACGCTCTGGATGGTTATCGGGAACGAATCCGCATCCTGCAAGGTCGTTCCAATCTCGATCAGGCGCAGCTGGATGCGCTCACGCGCCCGAATACGAACGTCTTGAATGAAGGAGGCACTCGCGGATCGATCCTGCCGAAGGGCTGCACGAAGCCGACACTGCGCCTGGTATGGAAAGCCGTCGAGGCTGCGCCGGCAGCTGCCTTTTCCGCCGAAGAGATCGCAAATGTTGCGGGGCTGTCACGGGTATCGGCCGGAAAATATCTGACCGTGCTGCATGAGCTAAACGTGCTGGAGATGGAAGCCGAATACGGCGGAATGGGACGGCCGGTACAGCGATATCGGATACTGCCGGACGGCCGGAGTTTGATTGCTGCTTATTTATGAATCCTAATCGACCTACAAAAGGGGAGAAGCTCATATGGAAAACAATGAAAAGCTGTACGATTTCGAACCGGGCGATTCCGTTTTGCATCAGGCTCCGTTCACGGAGGATGAAGCCAGATATGATCTCGTGCACGGAATTGCCTCCGACCTTTCGTCGCTGCGTCTGAAGGCTGGAGATCATCGGTTGTTGTTTGTCCGCACACCGGGTTGGAATGGCTGGCTATGGATGGATGCGAGTCTCGGTCAAGAAGAGCGGGAACGGCGGATGATGGCGCTTATCGAGGAGACGGATCGTCGAGCGATTCGACTCGGCGGCGTGCACGGTACACGGGAAGACATTGATTTTTTCACCGAATGCTATGCGCAGCTGCATGGTCTGGATCATCGGCCGAATATGGAGTTGGAAGCCTATGTGTGTCATGAGGTTCAAGCGCCCTCCGGCGTTGCAGGGAACGCGCGCGTCGTAATGCCCGATGACGTTGGAATTGTAGCTGAATACTTGTCTGGATTTATCCAGGATGCCTTTGGTACCGAAAGCGGCAGTGAATCGTTGGCCGATGCTGCCGCAGGCTTGGCGTCTTCGGGCAATCTGTATTTCTGGGAAGTAGACGGGGAGCCTGTGGCGATGGCGAACATGGCTGCGGCTTCGCCAAGATACCGCAGAATCAATGAAGTCTACACGCCGCGGCCTTTTCGGAAAAAAGGCTATGCAAGCGCGCTGGTCTCGGAGATTTGCCTGCGTCTTAAGGCTGACGGAATCACTCCGGTCCTATATGCCGACTGTGCCAATCCGGACTCGAACGCGGTCTACCGCAAGATCGGATTTAAGGAAAATGGTCGGCTGTTGGATGCGCGCTTTACTGAACGGACGACAGAATAAGCACGGTAGCTTGTCTATGTACTTCTAGGAGGAGAGCCATTGAATAAAACAGATCGGATGCTGGCTATTTTGCTCCGGCTTCAGCGGGAACAGACGGTCCGGGCAGAGGATCTGGCCGAGACGTTCGAGACCAGCGTGCGGACGATTTATCGGGATATGCAGGCGTTGAGCGAAGCGGGCGTTCCGCTGCTGGGCACGCCGGGAACGGGTTATTCGCTGGTGGAGGGATATTTCCTGCCTCCGGTTATGCTAACCGAGGACGAGGCGCTGGCGGCACTCATCGGAGCAGATCTAACGAACCGATATTTTGCTGGAAAAGTGCGCCGCGGATCAGAGACATTCCAAGAAAAGCTGGAACATATTTTGCCACCCCATCTGCGCGAAGAAGTGGGTCATTTGCGCGAGAGCGCCAGGCTGGCGCCGGATCGATCGGCGGAGCAAGATGAAGTCGAGCTGGAGCGCGCGGAGCGGCTGCGGGAAGCTGTGCTGCAAAAAAGAAAAGTCGAGTTTTCCTACACAAAAGCAGGCGAAGAGACTTCGAACCCTGCACCGGAGCTTCGACGCACGGCCGATCCCTATGGACTCGCGCTGGTACGCGGCGTCTGGATGCTAATCGCGTATTGTGACCGTCATCAGGAAATTCGCCATTTCCGCGTATCCCGTATAGGAGATTTGCAGCTAAGGCAAGAGCGCTTCCTGCTGCCGGATGATTTTCGGTTATCTGATTATCGGGGCAAGGATGATCGAACCCTTCAAGCCGTTGTTCGAGCCGACCGATCCGCAGTGGAGCGAGTGAAGGAACTGCGCTCTTACTACCTGGAACGAATCGAAACCGCGAACGGAGAGCATTTGCTTCATTTTCGCATGCGGCAAAACAGGGACTTGCTCCCGCTGCTGCTCGGCTTAGGCGCTTCGGCTGAAGTGATCGAGCCTGAGGAATTGCGTGTTCTGCTCCAAAATGAACTGCGCAACATGTTGAAGCGCTATGAGTCATAGAGAGAAATTCGGTGAGAAACGCTATTCCGCCGCCGGAAACTGATCCAGAATCATCGTTTCCAGCAGCGTATACGCCTTCTCCAGATCCAGCTCGGGGTGAAGCAGCTTTTGCAGGGCCAGACCGTCGAAGCAGGCAAGGAGAATAGCGGACAGAGACTCGCGCTCCTCGTCGCTGAGGTCAAGCAGCGTAGAATCCAGCACCCCGGCGATCCCTCCCCGTCCGACTTCAAGTAGTTGGGAGACTTCGCTCGCAAGGGTCGCATCCCGCAGCCCTTGGGCAAAAAACTCATAGCGAAGCTTATACCAATCCGGACCGTGTTCATCGGCGGCTTTGCGGGGCTTGCCTTCCTCGGCTCCGAATAGCTCGGATGAACGTCCCGGAAGGGTATCCCCGAATTCCTCCTCATACCGTTCGCGGCTCTGCTTGACCACCTCGCGTAAAATTTCTTCTTTGGTTTTGAAATAGTAATGAATCAAGCCGGGAGCGGGAAGTCCGGCTTCTGCCGCGATCTCCTTGATCGAGGCGCTCCCGTACCCCTTATCTGCAATCGTTCGTGCTGCTGCTTCAACGATTTGTTTTTTGCGCGAATTCTTTTTCATGCGGAATCCTTCTTTCTTGGCGCTTCTTTCTATTTAGGGCGTGTACGCAAAATCTGCTTCCGTCGGAGTTTGCATACACGCCCTAGCGTAGCAGGTCGCAGGAACAGCCGCAATCGAGTTTATGTAAATTTGCGCGAGCCGTCATGCGAATCGGAACTTCTGCATGGAAAAACCGTGTATAATCTTCATTGAAAATCCATTTTTCAAGTTAAGACAAGCGATTACAACGCGTGCCGGGCACTATTCGCCTCGTACAGATGAACAGGAATGAGAGCGATCCGATGTTGAAAAAGTGGCTGATTCTAATACTGGCTTTCTGCTTGATCATTATTGTACCTGCGGTCGGGCTGCTGGATATTATGATGTCGCAGCGGGGCCTGCCTCGCGCAGAGGATGGCAAGGTCGATTTGAGCGGTTGGGATTACAAGCAGCGAGGTGCGGCGACGCTGGGCGGAGAGTGGACCTTTTACCCCGGGCGGTTGGTCGATCCTGGCGATTTAAAGGAAAAAGCATTAGGAGGGACGACGCTCCAGGTGCCGGGTACCTGGAACGATGCTATGCCGGACGGTCCGCTTGGTTACGGGACTTATCGTTTGGAGATTGATCTTGGCCGGCCTTTCGATGAAGATTTTGGGCTGCGCATTGCCAATGTTCGCATGGCGAGCCGGGTCTATCTGAACGGTGAGGAAGTAGGGAGAAGCGGGTTTCCGTCCGAAGACCGCGCGTTGGATGTCCAGAAAAACGTGCCTTACACCGGCTTCATCCATCTGAGCGGAACCAAGGCCGTGCTGGTCGTACAGGCCTCGAATTTCAGTTATGCCTCGGGCGGAATCCTCGATTCGGTTGTCATCGGGCCGGAAAGCGTCATTTTGCTGGATAAGCAGGGGGATTGGATTCGCGATTTTGCTTCGCTCTGCGGGTTCTTTTTGCCGGGTATGCTGTTCTTGCTGCTGTACGCTTTGCACAAACGCGAACTGCCGCAGCTGTACCTCGGTCTATTCTGTATGCTGGGGGTTATCTACGTCCTGACGCACGGGGAAAAGCTGCTCGATTACTTTTTGCCGAACCTGCCGTATATGGCGATGCTCAAACTTCAAGCCGTGTCGTCGAACCTGATCTATCTGTTCCTGATCGCCTACATGGATGCATTGATTCCGGGAACGATTCATAAACGAGTGCTGCAAGGTTATGCTTCACTCGCTATACTGGGAGCCGTATTGGCTTTGGTGCTGCCGATGCCGATCTTTTCGATGATGGAAAGCATTCTGCTCTCCGTCGCCTTCCTCAGCTTGGCCTACACGGGCTGGGTCATGGTTCGCTGGGTAAAAAAAAGCACGGAGGATTCGTATCTGGTCACGCTGGGCCTCATGAGCATCTCCATATTCATCTTGTTGAATCTGGTGTATCTTATTGCTCAAGTGGATACACGATGGTTGGCGATCTATGAGCTGGTTCTGTTCGTACTGGCGCAAACGGTGCTGTTAATCCGCCGTTTTGTTCGGGCTTTTGCCGATGTGGAACGGTTGTCGGGACGATTGCTGACTTTGGACGGATTGAAGGACGAATTCATGGCGAATACGTCGCATGAACTAAGGACGCCGCTGCATGGCATTATTAATATCGCGCGTTCGATGCTGGAAGGGGCAGCGGGTCCGGTTTCGGCCAAACAGCGCGAGAATCTGGCCATGATCATGACAACAGGCCAGCGGCTTTCGCTGTTGGTCGGCGATATTCTGGATTTTTCAAACTTGAAGGATGGGCGTCTTCGTCTGGATGTGCACACTTTGCATCTGCCTTCCGTCGTTCGTTCAGTGATCGAGGTCATGACCTACACGTTGGAAGATAAGCCGATTCGAATCGTGCAGGAATGTCCCGAAGACCTGCCTGGCGTACGGATGGATGAGGATCGATTGCGACAAATTCTTTATAATCTGCTGGGGAATGCGATCAAATATACGGAGCAGGGCGAGATTCGAATCGGCGCATCGATTGATGGCGATCAGGTGAGGGTTGAGGTTGCAGACACGGGGATCGGGATTGAGAGAGAGCATTGGCCTGATATTTTCCGGCGCTTTGAACGTACAGACGAGGCTTTGGGGATGGAGGGAACCGGGCTCGGACTTAGCATTACCCGTCAGCTCGTAGAGTTGGGCGGCGGCCGGATCTGGTTGGATTCGACACCTGGCGAGGGGACAAGCTTCTTTTTCACTCTGCCTGTGTCTTCATCTCTGCCGGAAGCTTCCAAGGCTGTTGCATTGGCGTTCGCTGAAGAGTCGTACCCCAGCGGACAGGTCCCCGATGTTCCGGGATTTGCGGTTTCGGATGCCGGGCGTGTGCTCATCGTCGATGACGATCCGGTCAATCGGAGGGTGCTGCTGAACTTGCTGGCGACTGCGGGTTATGAGGCGGAGGCTGTATCTGGCGGAGCCGAAGCGCTTGCGATAATGGATGAAAAACCCGGCTTCGAGCTTATCGTGACCGACTGGATGATGCCGGGCATGTCGGGCTTGGAACTGTGCCGCCGATTGCGCGAGCGTCATACACTGGCCGTATTGCCAATTCTTTTGCTTACCGCACGGGGGCTGCCGGAGGATATTCGGGCGGGATTCGAAGCGGGCGCCAGCGATTTCCTGAGTAAACCTGTCGATGCCGGAGAGTTGAGGGCGCGGGTGCGTACGCTGATCGGAATGCGTCGCTCGGCGGAAGAAGCGGTTCGTACAGAGATGGCGTTTCTCCAAGCTCAGATCAAGCCCCACTTTTTGTACAATGCACTGAACGTGATCATTTCGGCTTGCAGCACGGACCCCGATAAAGCCGTTGATCTGCTGATTGAACTGAGTCACTATCTGCGCGGGAGCTTCGACTTCCATAACAAGGACCGACTTGTACCGCTGCAAAAAGAGCTGGAGTTGGTCGAAGCCTATGTGGCGCTGGAGCAAGCGAGGTTCGAAGATCGATTGGTATTTGAATATGAAGCGGACGATCTGGTGGGTGTCTTTGTCCCGCCGCTCAGCATTCAGCCGCTGGTAGAGAACGCGGTTCGTCACGGCGTGATGCAGCGTTCGGCCGGAGGCGTGGTCCGATTGGAGATTCGGGATACCGGTTCGACGGTCTCCGTACGGGTTAGAGACAATGGAGTGGGTCTTACCCCGACGGATTTCGACGAGATTATGGCAGGACGAATGGGCGGCGTCGGCCTGCGCAATATTCATCGTCGCCTCTCTGCTTTGCACGGTGCGGAGCTGCGGCTTGAACGGGCTCCTTCAGACAAGGAGAGCGGTACGGAGATTGGCTTCGATCTTCCCAAGAATGCTGTATTGCAGTAAGGAAATTCCAGTTTTCTTGTTCAGAAAATGTTCAGCCCTTTCCGGTATGCTAGGGTGTGTACCCTAGTTTTCCGGGAAAGGGATGAGAAGCATGCGGATTTATCTATTGGATGGCGACCGGGAATCGCTGGCACGGACAGCCCGCATGTTGGGCGGTTATCCCGATGTCGAATTGGTCGGCAACTCCTATGAACCTGAAGTTGCATTAAGCGAAGCGCTGGGACTTGAACCGGATGCTTTATTTATAGAAACGCGTCTGGGCTGCATCTCGGGGCTTGCCGCTTCGGAGCGGCTTCTGCGCGAATTGCCCGGATTGCGCATTGTTTATGTGACGGCAAGCCGTGAATATGCGGTTGAAGCTTTTGAACAACGGGCATTCGACTACCTGCTTAAACCGCTGACCCTGGAACGGCTGGAGCGAACGATTCTTCGTCTACGGCGTTCCTGCGGAAGCATTATTCATGCGCAGCAAGAAAGATTAGACAAAGTGGAGTGATACGGATGCGAGCAATGCTGATCGACGATGAAAAGCCCGCACTGGTACATCTGGAGCGGCTGATCCGTGCCGATGGGCGACTGAAGCCTGTAGCGCTGTGCACATCGGCCCGCGAAGGGATCGAATGGTTGGACAAGGAAGCCGTGGATGCCGTGTTTCTGGATATTGGAATGCCGGAGATGAACGGACTGGAGGCAGCCGAACATATCCAGCAGCGCTATCCAGGAATCGCGATCGTCTTCGTCACGGCCTATTCCGATTACGCCGTGGAGGCGTTCGACTTGCAGGCGATCGATTATCTGCTCAAGCCGATCGGTCCTGCACGCTTACAAAAGGCAATTGCCCGAATCGTTCCGGACTCTCCCGAGATCGAGGGCGGTGCTGCGACCTCAATCGATCCTGCTCCAAAAGAGTCGGCGATGCCCGGTGTCCTGATGTTTCGTCGGCTGGAACTGTACGATCCCGCGAGCCGCAAGATTCGTCCGGTTAAATGGCGCACCGCCAAATCGCAGGAGCTTTTTGCCTATTTGCTGCATCAGGGCGAGCAATGGGTTCCGCGAGGCGAACTGACCGACCTGCTCTGGCCCAGTATGTCCGGCGATAAGGCCGCCACGCACCTGCATACTTCCGTCTATCAAATTCGCAAATTGCTCAAGGACGGCAAGCCGGAGATGGCGCTGGAGTATCGCCAAGAAAGCTATCGCTTGCTGCGTGGCGGTGTAGAGACGGATGCGGAACGCTTCGAGCGCGAATCCGAAAAGCTAATAGGTTCGGTAAAAGGAAACATCGATCCGGCCGAGAGGCTGCTCGCCTTATGGCAAGGCGGCTACCTGGAACATCATGACTACCCGTGGGCCGAACCGCGAGCCGAAAAACTAAACCGCCAACGCTTCCGCTTGGCCCTTGAACTGGCAGAGGAAGAAAAGGCTATAGGCCGAACCGACGAAGCGATCCGTCTTCTAACCGCTCTTCAAGAAGAAGAACCCTATGCCGAAGAAGTCTGCCGCCAACTCATGAAAGCCCACGAATCCGCCGGCAACAAACGTTTGGCGCGCGAATGCTACCGGGCATTCAAACTTCGCCTCGAAGAAGAACTAGGCGCAGAACCGGAGCCTTTAACCCGCCAAGCATACGAACGGTTGGAAGAGTGAAAGACGCCACCGAACAGCGTATCCAAATGCGTGCAAAGCGTCAACAATTTCACCAGTAGCTTGACCAAATTAAATGTAAGGTTACGCCCGGCTGAAACGCACCTAAAGCGTGTGCGTTTCAGCCGAACGTAAACCTATGATTAAGGTTGGTCAAGCTACTAGTTTTACGACTTTTCTGTTGAGATGCTGACTTTTGATCAACATTTTGCTTCGTTTTGGCTCAAAATCGAGTCGAAATTCGAAAAATGTTGATATTCCGTCAGCATTTTCAAAATCTAGTGCCGAAACACGCTAAAATATGCGCAAAAGGTCAACATTGCAACGCCTAACGCCTCACGCCTAACGCCTAACGCCTCACGCCTCACGCCTAACGCATCCCGTATCTGCAAACATAAAAAAACAGCGTTCCGGAATCTTTCCCGGAACGCTGTTTTTATATTTTAATCCATACCCCACACCGCGAAGCCCGTGTTAGGCCTTGAAGGCAGTCCGATTCGTACCGCGTATAGCGGAGGGGGAATTCAGTGAAAGCCGCCTTTGAACTCGGAAAACTTCCACTGAAATTCCAATCGGTTTTCCGAGTGAGACAGCGACTTGAACGAATTCCCCCGCAGCGCCCCAGCGCGCCCCCACGAACAGGACCCGCCAGAAGCCTTACTCAGGCTTCCCGGCCCCCGGAACTGCACATGCGCCGTCCGAACATCCGTCCGGATCCGCCGAATCGTCGCCGAGCACGGTCAACGCCGGACGCTCGCCCCACGCGCGCTCCAACGCTTGGTCGAACACGCTGTCCGGCTGCGCGCCGGACACCGCGAACTTGCCGTCCAATACGAAGAACGGCACGCCGCGTACGCCGAGCTGCATCGCTTCGTCTTCGTCGGCCCGAACCTTGTCGCCGTAAGCATCGGATTTCAATACCGCCAGCACTTCTTCTTTGTCGAGACCCGCTTCCGCAGCCAGCTTCGCCAGCTCTTCGTGGTCGCCCAGGAATGCGCCTTCCGTGAAGTAGGCTTGCATCAAGCGCTCGGTCAGCGCTGGCGATAATCCTTTTTCTGTCGCGAAATGAGCTAGACGGTGCGCATCGAACGTATTCGTGTAGCGCATGTTGTCGAAATCATAATTCAGGCCTACGCCGCGTGCGGCTTCACCGACGTTCCGGTTCGAAGCCATCGCTTGTTCGCGGCTCATGTTGTATTTGCCCGCCAGCAAATCATGGATGTCTCCGTGATGCTGAACCGGGGAATTCGGATCGAGCTCAAAGCTTTTGTAGACGACTTCAACTTGATCTTTATTGGGGAAACGTTCCAGAGCATGCTCCAGACGGCGCTTGCCGATATAACAGAACGGGCAGACATAGTCCGACCAGACTTCGATTTTCATGGGAAAAGACTCCTTTTGGCGACGGATGATTTTTCGACTTCACCCAAATCGCTGAATGATGGATGTTACTTTACAATCCTTCATTACATTATAACACCAACTAAACTTTAAATATAGGGTAGTTTTGTTCATAGTACGAAAGGATAAAGTCGCGAAAATTTTCGGCCGAAGAAGACAACGTCCGATGTTTGCTCCAAGACAAGCCTACGGGATACGTGGCCGAGTCGTCCGCGATTTCGATATGATTTAGCCCCAATGCCCGGCAAATCGAGATCGGAAGCAAGGCTACGCCTTGATCGAGTTTGATGATCTCGACCAGTAAATGCGAGTCGACCTGGAAGGCGATATTCGGCACGAAGCCGGCTTTCTCGCAAAGCAGCGTCGTAAACTCCCGATATTCCGCATTGTTGGCCAACGTAACGAACGGTTCGTCGGCAGCGCGGCTTAACGGGATTTGCGTCGAGCCCGTTAACTTGTGGTTTGAAGGCAGCGCCAACACGATGTCTTCGTCCACCAAAACGCGGCTTTCGATTTCTTCGTCTTCGATCGGATGGCCCGTTATTCCCAGATCGACGGTTCCCTTTTTCAAACTCGTGCAGATGTCGTTTTTGACGCCCAGCGCTTGGATGATTTTCGATTCGGGAAAAAGATTGATATAGTCGCTGATCAGTCCCGTCAGGAATCTCGGATTCGTGATCGCGATGTTCAAGGTACCGGCAATCAACTGCTCTTCCGAATGAATTTCCCGTTTCGCGTTTTCGATCTCGGTAAAAATTCGGTTGACGTGCTTCAAAAAAATTTTTCCCGAAGGACTCAATCGAATATTTCTTCCTGCCCTTTCGAAAAGCGCCGTGCCCAATTCGTCTTCGAGTCTTTTGATGGTAAGGCTCAAAGAAGGCTGCGCGATATTCAGCTGCTTGGCTGCTTTGGAAACGTGCTCCGTATAGGCGACCGTCTGAAAATATTTGAGCTGAAGCAGCTCCATTCGCATCCCTACCTATTGATTAGAATAAATGTATACATAACTAATTATATATTAGATTAAATTTAAAACCAGATGTACGATGAATAAACAGTATAAAACTTCAAGCGACGATAAGGAGGGCCTTATTCCATGAAAATCGATGTGACCAATATAGCGAAAAATCTCAATACGCCGCTGACGGCGCCCGCTTACCCTTTACCGCCTTATCAATTCATCAACCGGGAATACCTGAACATCGTTTACCGCACGGATATCGAAGCGCTGCGGGCAGCGGTGCCGGAACCTCTCGAGATCGTCGACCCTTTGGTCCGGTTCGAAGTGATGTGGATGCCCGACGTTTCCGGTTTGGGCGCTTATACCGAAGCCGGGCAGGTCATTCCCGTCCGATTCGACGGCGAGGACGGCGATTACGTGCATTCGATGTACGTGGACAATTTCCCGGCGATCGCGAGCGGTCGGGAACTCACGGCGTATCCCAAAAAGTTGGGCGCGCCCAAGCTTTACGTGGACTCGGACACTTTGGTCGGCACGCTGGATTACGGTTCGCTTCGCATAGCCAATGCCACTATGGGCTACAAGCATTTCGAAATGGACAAGGAAGCGGCCAAAAACGAAATTTGCCGACCTAATTTTATGGTGAAGATCGCTACGGACTATCAAGGGAATTTACGGATTTGCGACTTGGTGCGAACGCAAATTACCGACATCGAGGTCAAAGGGGCTTGGAGCGGACCCGCTCGGCTTCAATTGTTCGAACATGCGCTGGCGCCTCTTGCGGATCTGCCCGTGCTGGAAGTCGTCTCGGCATCCCATATCCTGACGGATTTGACCTTGAATGCCGCGCAGCCCGTATATAACTACCTAATGGCTTGACCAAATTAAAAGTAAGGTTACGCCAACCTGAAACGCACCTAAAGCGTGTGCATTTCAGGTTGACGTAAACCTCCGATCAAAGTTGGTCAAGCTACCTAGAAAAACGATAAGGGGGATTTCAAGATGAGAATCGCGGTTTTGGGAGCAGGTTCGTTGGGAACCATAGTCGGAGCCTATCTGGCTTCCGGAGGCATGGACGTGGAGTTGATCGATGCGTATCAGGAACATGTGGACGCTCTGAATCAAGCCGGTGCAAAAGTAACGGGGACGACGGAATTTCATGCCAAGGTCAAAGCCGTCGCGCCTGAAAACAAGTCGGGAAAATACGATCTGGTCCTGCTGTTGACCAAACAGTTGTATAACGATTCCGTTCTTGCGGAACTGCTTCCTTTTTTGAACGAAGACAGCGTGGTATGCTCCTTGCAAAACGGAATACCCGAGCAAAAAGTAGCTTCGATCGTCGGGGAAAAACGCGTCATTGCAGGTTCTGTCGAATTCGGCGCGACGTTTATCGAACCGGGCGTCTCCGCGCTTACGACCGAATACGATGCATTCAAGCAGTACGCTTTTCAAATCGGAGAACTGAACGGCGAGACGACGGAACGCATCGAACGCATCCGCTCGGTGTTGGAACTCGTGGGCGGGACTCACGTTTCCGACAACCTGGTCGGGACGAAATGGTCGAAACTGCTGATCAATAACGCATTCAGCGGCTTATCGGCAGCGTTGAACGGCATGTACGGGGATATTCTCGACCATGAGATCGGTATCGAGAGCGCGGTTCATATCGCGGACGAGACGATCAAGGTCGGTCACGCGAACGGCATTACCTTTGCCAAAATGGGCGGATTCGACGTGGAATCTTTGGAATTGAACAGCGAAAGCGATATTCCCGAACGCATCCTGACTCTTCGGAAAACCATGGAGCCTTCCCGGCTGCTAAGAGCCAGCATGCTTCAGGATTTGGAAAAGAAACGCAAAACCGAGATCGATTATATCAACGGCGTCGTTCCGGCAATGGCGGAAGGAACGGGTATCCCGACGCCTTACAACGACTTGGTGGTCTCGCAAATCCAAGCAGCCGAAGAATCCCGAACCGTGCCTGATTTCGATACGAATATCAAGGCATTCAAACAGCTGCTCAGCCGAAAATAAAAGATGCGTTTGCGGTCGCTCGATAACCGAATCCGCAAAAAAAGGCTGCCTCCGAGTCGCGATCGCGACTTTTGGAGGCAGCCTTTTTTCGTGGGAACGATCCGGGTCGATCACACGGAATCGTTCGATATGCGGCTTGCGCCAGACCGTTTGCCGGGACGAATGCCCGACTTACGCGCGCGGTTTGAAAATGCCGAACGCTTTGCCGATCGGCAGGAACTCGCGTCCGAAGTGGACGTTCAGCACATTCGCTCCGCAGCCGTACAGCGATACGATACCGATTGCCAGTTCCGCGTAAGCAGCCAGGCTGTGGAAGAACTCCGGCGCGCCGAACGCGTCGAGCGTCAGGCCGAGGAACAAGACGTCGATCAGACAGAAGATGATGAACAGGACTTTGTTCGTTTCCATCGCGCCGATCGTCATGAACAAGGTGAAGACCAGGTATCCGGCAAAAGCAAAACCAAGCTGTTTGCCGTCGACGGCACCGGCAAGCTCGGGTCCGAACGTGCCCATTTTCATCAACCAGTTGGTCGCCATGGCGAACCAGAAGAAGGCGTAGGCACCGAAAGCGGTCATACCGAACGTATTATTATGCTTGGCATCCTGAATGCTGGCGAAGAGCTGAGCGAAAGCGCCCAGGAAAACGGCCCAGGAAGCGGCGTAGCTGAGGCCTTCCGTCAATCCGAGCTTCTGCGAAGAAGCAACGAGCGTGACGATGGCCAGACCGAACAACCCAATTGCGCCAGGATCGGCGGTAACGACTTTAACGGTGGAAGGGGACGGGTGATTCATAGCTTTTAATTATTCCTCCAAAAATACAAAATAGAAAGCAAATGATTTCCGAACGATTCCGTTCTTTGCGGAACTCAACTGACCTATTGTACTCGAAAAGAAAGACGAAATGAATATGGAAAATCGCGTTTTGGCGAAAAATTTTCGAAAAAACGCGAGACGTCGAAAGTGAATACGCTTACTGAATCGGATATGTATAAAAAAACATAAAAAACCCGAAGGCAGGGTGCGGCTGCCTTCGGGTTTTGAGGAAAAGCTAAATTCAGTCGCGGAACAGGAAGTCGATCTGTTCGATTTGCTCAGGCGTCAGTTTGACGTCGAGCGTTTTGAGGTTGGCCGCGACCTGCTTGTCGTTTTTGGCGCCCGGAATGACGGCATCGATCGCGTCTTGGGTCAGGTACCAGGCGAGGACGACGTTGGAGATGTCGACGCCTTGGGCGTTGGCGATTTCGCGCAGGCGGTTTACTTTTTCCACGTTGCGTTTGAAGTTGTCGCCTTGGAACATCGGGTTTTTGAGTTTGCTCTCGTCGAGTTTGTCGTCCACGCCGTATTTGCCGGTCAGGAGACCGGAAGCGAGCGGGAAGTAAGGGACGAACGAGATGTTGTTTTCTTTGGCGTAAGGCAGAAGCTCGGCTTCGGCGCCGCGTTTGAACAGGTTGTATTCGCCCTGGAACACGTCGACGTGACCGTCTTTGTTGGCTTCGCGCAGCTGGTCGATCGAGAAGTTGGAGACGCCGATCGAACGGATTTTGCCTTCCTGCTTCAGCTTCGCGAGTTCGCCTACCGCTTCGTCTTTCGGCGTATGTTCATCCGGGAAATGGATATAGTACAAATCGATGTAGTCGGTACCGAGGCGCTTCAAGCTGGCCTCGACCGATTCTCTCAGGAAAGCCGGGGAGTTATCGAGCTCAACGCCTCCGCCGACGATTTTATGTGCGCCTTTGGTGGCGATGACGATCTCGTCGCGATGTCCGTAAGTTTTCAGCACTTCGCCGATCAGCTCTTCCGAACGTCCCGGCCCGTAGATGAACGCCGTATCCAAGAAGTTAATGCCACTTTCCAAAGCCGAACGAACCGACGCTTTACCGGCTTCTTCATCCAGGTTGGGGAAAAGGTTATGCCCGCCGACGGCATTGGTACCGAGGCCGATCGGGTTCACTTTCAAACCGCTTTTACCCAAAGTTACTTTCTCGTTCACTGCTTTCGTCATTGCAAAACCCTCGCTTTCCGTAAATGAATGCAAAACTAAATTCGAACCGCATCTGTATATTTTACCCGGAAAAAGAGTCGACGTAACTGTCTAAGCTTAAAATCCGATTAAAAAAGTCGGAAAATCGAAAAAACGGTGAACGACGGCAGCCCGCAAGCGGTTCTTTCGCCCGCGATTCGGCATGCCGCGCACCGTTTTTAGACGCGCGTTTTATCCGGAATCCGACTCAGTCGACCTTCGCCCCGTAAGAGCGCATGAACAGCACCGCCTGATCCCGATCCATCCGTACGTTTTTCACGTCCAGCGATTTGAAATCGACTCCGTCCAGCACGGCGTCCCGCAGATCCGCACCTTGCAGCTTGGCTTTCCCGAGCATGCAGCGCGTTAGGTCCGCCCCGCGCAGATCGGCTTTTTGCAGACTGGTCTCGGACAGGTCGGCTTCGAAAAAGCGCGCTCCGCGCAGATCCTGCCGGTCCAGGCGCGCGTGGCGCAGGTTCGTATACGACCAATCGCCGCGCACCACCGTGAACCCGTCCAGCTTGGAGCCCGCGAAGTCGGACCCGGTCATTTTGCAATTGTCGAACTTGGCTGCAAATAAATTCGCTTCGGTGAACTTGCAGTTCTCGAACGCCGATTCGATATGGATCGAGCCGTTCATCGCAGCGCCCCGGAAGTCGCACTCCGTGAAGCGACAGCCGCGGGTGAGAATTTCTTCGAGCGAACCGTGCGTAAAGCGGCAGCGGACAAACGCGCAGTTCGTCAGCTCGCCGTCCCGCAGCTCTTGCGCGCCGAAGTCGACGTCCTCGTAGCTGCGGTTTTCGTATTCGAACATGTTAAGCTTCCTCCTGTCAGGCCTGACGTTCGAACGCCTGCACCACTTCCAAAATAACTTCCGTTGCTTTGACCATATTGTCGGCGGATACATACTCGTAACGGCCGTGATAGTTCTCGCCGCCCGTGAAAATATTCGGCGTCGGCAGTCCCATGTACGACAGCTGCGAACCGTCCGTGCCGCCGCGGATCGGACGGATGTCCGGCGTGATGTTCAGCTTTTTCATCGCGTCGCTGACCAGTTCCACGATCTCGATCACGGGCTCGATTTTTTCGCGCATATTGTAGTATTGATCGCGCACTTCGAGCAGTACGTTCTCTTCGCCGTACGTCTGACGGAATTCGCTTGCGATGGTTTCCATCAGCTTTTTGCGGTTTTCGAAGCTGGCACGGTCGAAATCGCGGATGATGTACGACAGCGTCGTCTGATCCGTCCCGCCGTTGATATCGAGCAGATGGAAAAAGCCTTCGTAACCTTCGGTAAATTCCGGCGACTCCTGCTCCGGCAGACGGCGGTGAAACTCCATCGCGATCTTGGCGGCGTTGATCATTTTGCCTTTGGCGGTGCCGGGATGAACGCTGACGCCTTTGATCGTGACTTTGGCGGCAGCGGCGTTGAAGCTTTCGTACTCCAGCTCGCCGAGCGGTCCGCCGTCCATCGTGTACGCGTATTTCGCGCCGAACGCTTCGACGTCGAAACGCTGCGGTCCGCGGCCGATTTCTTCATCCGGCGTGAACGCGACTCTCAGCTTTCCGTGCTTCAGCTCCGGATGCGCGATCAGATGGTTCAGCGCCGTCATGATTTCCGCCATGCCGGCTTTGTCGTCCGCGCCGAGCAGCGTCGTGCCGTCGGTCGTCATCAGCGTATGGCCGACGTAGTGCGACAGCTCGGGGAACTCGCGCGGGGAGAGGACGATGCCGAGTTCTTTGTTCAGCACGATATCTCCGCCGTCGTAGTTGTCCACGATCTGCGGATTGACGTTCGCGCCGCTCAGCTCGGTTGCCGTGTCCAAGTGGGCGAGGAAGCCGATCACCGGAACGTTGTCTTTATCCGTATTCGCTTCGAGCGAAGCCATCACGTAGCCGTTCTCGTCGAGCGTGATTTCCGTAAGGCCCATCTCCGTCAGCTCGCGCACGAGCTGCTCGGCCAGCTTCATTTGTCCGGGCGTGGACGGGCAGGTCTCGCTGTCTTCATTGGACTGGGTATCGAAACGGGCGTAGCGGTCGAGACGTTCGATCAGCTCTTTTTTCACGGGTAAATTCCTTCTTTCCGTTGGGCCGATTCGGACGCGATAGGCACGAACCCCTTTGCCTTGCAAGTGAGGAAAGGGGATTGTGATGCCATCGAGCACTCCGGATCGGCGTTTCGATTTGGCGCTCTTTTCGAAACGGCAGAGGCGCGCATACCGTTAGTTTAGCATGAAAAAGGGTTTCGCAAAAAGACTGCGGCGTACGGTTGAATCTGCTCAAAGCTGGCGCATTCGGCGCGAACGTGCGAAAATACACGTTGCATCTTAATCAGGCCGAATCGGAAAAAAAGACTTCCGAGATTCGGCATTCGGAGGTTGGAAACATGGATATATCACTGGTCGTTTTTCAAGGACCAAGCGCTTCGGGCAAAACGACGCTTCAAGCCGTGCTGGGACTTTCGCGCATCGTGACCTGGACATCGAGAGCGCCGCGCGACGGCGAAACCGACGGTGTCGACTATCACTTTACGGAGCGTGAGACTCTGGAACAGATGATGAACGAAGGCAAAATGTTGGAAACCAGCGAGTACCGCGGCCATCTCTACGGCACTTCTTTGGCTTCGATCGAAGACACCGCAGGCGGCGCCGGACTTCGTTCCATCGTGCTCGACCCGAGCGGAGCCCGCGTAGCCAAAGCCCTGCTCGGCGACCGCGCCCTGATGCTCGGCGTCTCCGCGGCACGCTCCGAATGCGAAGCTCGCCTGCTGGCCCGAGGCTCCGACGCACAGCAGATCGCCGCGCGGCTCGCCGGCTACGACGAAGAAATCGCCGCCCTGGAAAGCTGCGACCTCGTCATCCGAAGCGGCGAAGGCGCTTTGGAACGCGCCAGCGAGATCGTGCTCGCCCTGCGCCCCATATTGGGCATCAAATAGAAAGAGCCGCTTCCAAGTTACAGAAGCGGCTCAGGCTGCCTTCGAAAGTTACTTCGGCGAGGGAAGCGAGAAGACTCCGAGAAAAATTCGTTCAAAACGCTGTCTCACCCCAAAAGCTGCTGGAAGTGAATTCGAGAAGAAACTTTTGGAGTTCAAAGGCGTTTTGAACTGAATTTTTCTCTCCGTCTTCTCGCTTCCAGCTACGTTAGCCTTTCCCAACAACCAGAGCCGCTTCCAGCTTCGGAAGCGGCTCTGTCTATTTTCTTGGTTTTAAAATTACTTCCTACCCACACCCTCAAATTCCTGCTCGTCAGGAAAGCAAGAGCGAAGGGGGAAGTTCAGTGAAATACGCCTTTGAGCTCGGAAAACTTCCTTATTTAAATCCAATCCAGTTTTCCGAGCGAGACAGCGTCTTGAACGAACTTCTCCCGCAGCGCCCTAAGCTTTCCGTCCCAAAACGCACAGGAATTTATTCTTATCCTCACCCTTCCATTAGGCGCTGTCCCACATACTCTCCCGGCTTCCACCCGCCCGGACAAGCAAACATTCCGCTGGCGATGTGCGACGTGTACTCGTTCAATTTATCCATCCGGCTCATCAAGCGAAGCATCGGAATAAACTGCTCCTGCGGGTTGCGCTGATAACTCAGGAACAGCAGCCCCGCTTCTACGTTTCCGGTGCGGGCATCGATTCCTCCGGTGTACGAATAAGCACGGCGGTGCATCTGCGCGCCGTTATCTTTCGCCAGGCGCACATGCGAATCCGCAGGCAGCTCGCCGGGCGACACCGTATCGAATTCGCCCGTTTTTCCATAGGCAGCGCCTGAGTTTTTGTACCGACCGAACGTATCTTCCTGATCCTTGAGCGAAGAACGGTCCCACACTTCCAGCAGCATTCGGATTTTGCGGTAAGCGAGATAACTGCCGCCTTGCATCCAACTTGGCTCGTCCTCCCCGCACCACACCACGTCCCGGTAGCCGGAGTCCGAATCATGTAGCGTATTGGCCGTTCCGTCCTTGAATCCGAACAGGTTGCGCGGCGTGTTGCCCGGAGGCGAACTGATAAAGCCTTCCTGCATCCACAGCACAGAAGCGGTAAATGCCGACAGCCGAATCAAATTGCGCACCGCATGAAAAGCGACCTGCTGGTCTTCCGCGCACACCTGAACACAGATATCGCCGCCGGACAGCGTGTCATCGATCCGGTCTTTGGGCATTCGGGGGATATCGCTGAGATACTTGGGCGCTCGGGCGGCCACTCCAAATCGATCCTGACCGTCCTGGGAAAAGAAAGAAGGACCGAAGCCGAACGTGAGACTAAGCCGGGCAGCCGGAAGATCGACGCTTTCGCCGCTGTCGCTTGGCGGCAACAGTCGTCCGTTTCCTTCCACGGCGGAAGAACCGCCCGTACTGAGGTCGCAAAAACGCGTCCAGTCCCTCAGCAGCTCAATCAAGGTATTGCGGTCGGAAGTCGTCACCTTGAAGCTCACCAGATACATATACGTCTGCTGCGGCGTCACGATTCCGGTCTGATGCTCGCCGTAAAAGTTCAACCTCTCGTTCGTGACCGACGACGTTTCGCCGCTCGGCTGGGTCGGCGCTTCCGCCGCTCCGAACATTTTCATGATCGCGCCCAGGCCGCTGGCTCCGATCGCGAGGCCTCCTCCGGCTGCTGCGGACATTTTCAGCATTTCGCGCCGGGTGTAGCCTTTTTTCAACGTTCCGGCGTCGTCTGATTTCGCTCGGCGCATACCTTTTTCCGCTTCGATGTCCGCTTTTGCCTGCTTGCGATCTTCGTCCCCGTGACTCATGCCATTTCCCTTTTTCATCCCGTTCTCCCCCGAATCGTTCATTGCTTGTGTTTACAGAATTTTTGCCGTTTGCGACATCAGTTCCGACAATTGGGAAAGTTGGTCGCTCAGCTCACGGATCTGCTCCGTTTGAAGATCGGTGTAGAGCGCGTATTGTCCGTCCTTGTTGTACTGCGACAATGTCTTTTCCATCGTCTGGAACTGTTGGTCGAGCTGATCCGCCAACTCCTGATGACCGTCGTTAAGCGCCGGAATGATCGCGAAGTATACCGCTTTGGAGCCTTCCACGTTGGCAGCCAAATCGACCAGGTCGGTATGCGAATACGTTTCTTCCTCGCCTGTGATTTTCGATGTTGCCGCTTCGTTCAGCAGTTCCATCGCGCCCGCGACCATCGCTTCCGGTTCCAGCTTCAGCTCGGACACTTTGGCTTGGAGCGCTTTGACGTCCGTCATCAGCAGCTCGGCGTATTGATCTTGGCCTTTCAGCGAATTGTCTTCCCACAGCGCGCGTTCGATCCGGTGGAATCCGGTCCATTGCTCTTCGCTCTCCACGTCCGGCAGACGCGCGTCGATCTTCGGATCGAGGTCGCCCAGGCTTTCCGCGATCGGCTCGATATTTTCGTAATAAGCGCGGGAAGTCGTGTAGGCGGCTTTGGCTTTGTCGATATCGCCCGCTTTGACGGCATCGGCGAACACTTGCGTTTCCTCTACGAAACGGTCGGTTTGCTCACGCACATACGTCTCGTAGCCTTCAACAGCTTGCGCCAACACTTCGGAAGCGGCCGCAGAAGTCTTTTTCGCCGTCAAAAGGTTATCGAGTGCGCCTTGCAGCTTTTCTGCGTTATCCGTCAACGAAGCGTAATCCATCTTGTCGTAAGCGGACGCGGAAAAGATCGGCATTTCGTATTTCTCGACTTCGGTATACAGCAGAGGAAATTGGTCGCGCACCGTGTTTTCGTAGGACAGCCATACATCGTTGATCGAGCCGCTGAGCGCTTTGACCTGGGCATCGTCGTTGGCGGCGAGCGCTTCTTGGAATTTGGCGGTTTCGTCTTTCATTTTTTGCGCGCCTTCGCGTACGGCAGCGGTCGCTTCATCGGCTTCGTCGGCAGTCTCCGCATTGTCTGTAGCTGCCGGTTCCGTCGTAGCGGTGGTTGTCTCGGCAGCGGTATCGGTATCAGCGGCGGCGGTTTGGGTGCTTGCCGCCGTGTCTTTGGCTTCCGTGCCGCATGCGCTCAGCGCGAGCATGGCGGCCAGTGCCGCCGAAGAAAGAATTGCGAAAGGAAGTTTGCGGCGCGTCGTTGTGTTCTTTTTTGCCGGGAAATGGGTCATGGTTAGTACCTCCGTAAAATGAAATTTGGAAGAAGCCGATTATGCGGTCTGTTGCCCCTTGCTGCGCATCAGCGGACCGAGATAGGTAGCCAGAGCGGCCAGCAGCAGAAGCAGTTGAGGCAGCGTGCTGTACCAGGACGAATAGAGACTGATCGAAGCGACGGACGGCAGATAAGGTTCGGTCGTGGACGGGATCAGCCCTGCCATCTGCAAGCTGTGAATGCCCGAACCGAGGAACTTGAAGCCCATATAGAACACGACAAGGCTGGATACGAGGAAAAAGGGCTTTAACGGCAGTCGGTCGCCCAGCTTGAGGATCAATGCAGCGACGAGCGCCAGCACGCCGAATCCGGCCGCAATCCCGAGCAGCAGCTCTCGCCCGGGCATCCGTCCCGCAAGGCCGATCAGGAAAATGACCGTCTCCAGACCTTCGCGCACGATCGCCAGAAAAGCCAGCAGCGCCAACGAAAACATCCGTCCGCCCGACAACGCCTGCCGACTGTCATGGCTTAGTTTGGCGTTCCAGCGCCGAATATCCGAGCTGCGGTGCAGCCAGTAGCCGACGTACAGCAGCATGGCCGCGGCGGCGACGCCCGTCCATCCGTTAAGCAGAGAATTGCCTGCGCCGAATACGGAAGCCGAGAGCAGCAGCGAGACGGCGGCACCGGCCGCGATCGAGAAGACCAAGCCCGCGGCGGAACCGCCGACGATCCAGCGCTGCCCGCGCGGCGAGCCGGATTTGCGGACGAAAGCGAGCAGGGAGCCGACGACGAGCAAAGCTTCCAATCCTTCGCGAATCGGGATAAGCGCCGCATCGATCCAGCTGTATCCGGCGTCGGCGAGCGGCGTGAGGGAGGCGATCATGTTTTCCAGCAAAGGAAGCACTTGATCTTGCTGATTCGGATCGGACAGATAAGCAGGCAGCAGCACCAGGTCGCGTTCGGTATCGGCGTACACGGAAGCGGAGCGGCCCACGACTTCGCCTTCGACGGCCAGCCATTGGTTTTGCAGCTCTTTGGCTCCGTTTTGCGCCGCTTTCAGATCGCCCGACTTCACGGATGCTTCGAGGCTGTCCAATTTGCCGATATACGCGCTGAGCGTCATCCGGGTGCGACCGTCATTGTCGGTATACGCGCCTTGATCGTAGTTGGTCAAAGACAGACGCAGAGCTTTGAGTTCGGTACCGATCTCTTCCGGTTCGCCGCCGATATACGCAAGCGAGACTCCGGCAATGCCGCTGTCCACTTCGGCGGCGAGTGCGGTCGAGTCGTTTTTGACGGCCTGCTTGCTGCGCGTCCACCACGATTTGACCGGAGTAAAGGCTTCTTTCGAACCTTCGATGTCTGGGCGGTCCAATTGAAGCAAAGCCGCATCGATTGCGGTAATCGCATCCTTCGTCTCTGTTAACGGGCCGGAAGCAAGCGCGTTACCTCCTAAGGCACCGAGCAGCAGCGACAAGGCGAGCACAATGCCCGAAATGCGAAGCGGAAAGAGGAGTCGCATGGCAGATTGTCCTTTCTTGTTGCACAGTGTTTCGTAATTGATAATGATTATCATTTTGGTCAAAAGTAACTCGATTATAGGAGCGTGGGAGATCGTTGTCAATGTAAAAATTTTAATAATAAAACTTGTCAAGACATGCGTATGAATCGCTTAACCATGCGGATTTAACCGAAAACAGTTTCCGAAGAAAGGCGTGAAGATATGTAATTTTTTTCTGTTGACAAGGGGAGGTCGGCGCTCTATACTAATTTTATTTCAATTTAATGATAATCATTATCAACAAAAAGATACGGGGGCATTCGAGATGGCTTTTGGACCGGGAAGCATTGCGGTTGTGGTGGGTGTGGCGTTGCTGGTGTTTGGACCGAAGAAGCTGCCGGAGCTTGGGCGAGCAGCCGGAGAGACCCTAAAAGAATTCCGTAGTGCGACCCGTGGGCTAAGAGAGGATTCGGTCCAAGATTCCAATGCTGCTGCTCGTAAAGCTTCGGAATTTGCGGCGACTGCGCCTGCTTTGGCAAAAGAAGCAACCGTAACGGAAGGCGAGGGAGGGCGGCCCGACTCTCCCTGACGAGGACCGGATGGGCTTGTTGGCACATATCGGAGAGTTGCGTCGCCGGCTGTTGGTCTGCGCCGGCGTCTTTTTGGTGCTGTTCACAGGCGGATTTTGGGCGGCGCGTCCGGTCATCGATTGGCTGGAGCGGTCGGGCGAAGCACTGGGGATGTCGCTGCATGTGTTCCGGGTGACGGATGCGCTCGGTATCCTTGTTCAGTCCGCTTTCTGGTTTGCGATGATTTTGACCTTTCCGCTGGCGCTGTTTCAGGCATGGCAGTTCGTTAAGCCGGGATTGTACGAATCGGAACGTCGCGTGACGCTGCTTTATATTCCGGCGACATTCGCATTGTTTCTGGTTGGGGCGGCTTTTGCCTATACGATCGTATTTCCGACCGTGCTGCAATTTATGTTCGGACTGTCGGCAAATCTGGGGCTTGTGCCGGTGATCGGAGTTCGCGAGTATTTCGATTTCATGCTTCGGCTGGTGATTCCGTTCGGCATTCTATTTGAACTGCCTTTGCTGTTGATGCTGTTAACCAAGCTCGGGATCGTGACGCCGGTTTCGCTGCGCAAAATTCGAAAGTACGCTTATTTTGCGTTGCTGGTATCAGCAGGCTTCATCGCTCCTCCCGACGCGCTGTCGCTGCTCATTGTGACGCTTCCGCTAATCCTGCTTTATGAGCTCGGAATCGGTATTAGTTCGTGGTCCCAGCCTATAAGATAGAGGGCTCGGCATGAGGCGGGGAACGGGCATGATGGAAGTCCGATATCAAGCCTGTTTGCCGGGCTCGAGCCGCGTTCCTGCTCGCTTGCTTAATTAGAAAAGAACGATTGTTCAAAGAAGGAAACGTTTGCTTTTGCATTGTCGCTGTGTTAAGATATCAAGTAATAGCGGTTGGGCAGTCCAGATTCACATATTGGAAAGGGTTGTCATGTCTGGGGTATGGTACCTTTTCCAATGTGTGATTTTTTTATATCCCCACGGAGCATAAAAAATGCATGTTGCCGGAACTTGGATATACGCCAAAGTTTCGGAAATAACTTTTTGGAGGTTTTCTTTCATGGAAACAGGAACAGTAAAATGGTTTAACGCAGAAAAAGGTTACGGCTTCATCGAAGTTGAAGGCGGAAGCGACGTATTCGTTCACTTCTCCGCTATTCAAGGCGACGGTTTCAAAACCCTCGACGAAGGCCAACGCGTAGAATTCAACATCGTTGAAGGCAACCGTGGACCACAAGCAGAAAACGTTGTAAAACTGTAAGAACTCAAAGAACGGACTGCTCTTAACCATGAGTTGAGGGTGGTCCTTTTTTCAGTTTAGTTAGCGTTCGCCCAATCTTATACCCCTGTGGGCAATAAGAATGGGTGAACCCGCGCTAAGCCGAGTCCCTTGAATCTTATATCCCTTCGGGCAATAAGATTCAAGTACCCGCGCTAAGCGACATCTTTTATGTTTTATATTTTAACAGTTAATCTTGTCTTTTAATTGTTATCATTTTCACCACACCTAAAATCCGGGACCGGCTGCGGCCCCTATCCAAAACGGGGAGGCATCGAGCATGTATTTTCGTAAAAAGCAGGACGAGGAACTTGTGAAAGAAAGCACCGCGGTATGGAGTTGCGAGAAGGAAGACTGCAAAGGCTGGATGAGAGACAACTTTTCGTTCGAAGACGAACCGACTTGTCCGATCTGCTCGTCCCCGATGAAACGGGACACCAAAATGCTCCCGGTATTGGCTAATCCGACAGGAGAACCTAAGCCGGAGAACAAGTAGATCGGGACGCTCGCCTTCAAGCGAAGGCGGGGGCGTTCGGTTTCTAGGGCATAGATGCTCGAATAGACACGAGACGAAAAATCGTCTTCGGTACGTATCGCCCGTTGACGGGCGGCGAACCGAAGACGATTTTTTGCGTTTTGCGAGGTGCGAGACACGCCCTGGCGTATAATGAGGTCAAAAGATAAAAGGACATCGTTCGCGCTTGCGCGAGTCCAACATCCTGTAGGGGGAATGTTCATGGAAACGCGTCATGTGAAAGTCGCAGGAACGGGAAGATATTTACCGGGGACAGGCGTTTCGGCAGAAGCTATTGATCTTCGGCTCGGTATCGAGCCGGGCTGGGTGATGCGCAAGACAAGCGTAGCCAATCGGCATTTTGTCGAAGAAGAGACCGCTTCGCAGATGGGCGCCTATGCCGCTCAAGAAGCGTTACAAGCGGCAGGGCTAACCTTTGCCGATATCGATTGCCTGGTTTGCGCCAGCGGCACGATGGAGCAGCCGATTCCGTGTACGGCGGCCTTGATCCAACGAGCGCTTGGCGAAGAGGAATCCGGCGTGCCTTGTTTTGATATCAATTCGACCTGCTTGAGCTTCGTGACGGCGCTGGATACGATGTCGTACCTGATCGAGGCCGGGCGTTACCGCCGCATTCTGATTGTCTCTTCGGAGATTGCTTCGAAGGGCCTGAATTGGACAGATAAAGAAAGCGCGGCGTTATTCGGGGACGGAGCCGCCGCCGCTGTCGTGGAGCGCTCCGCGGAAGGCGAATCGGCGCGGATCTTGAATGCCCGGATGACCACGCATAGCGGGGGAGCGAAGCATTCCGAGATCCGGGGCGGCGGCAGCGGGATTCCGTCAGGATTATATCGCGAGGAGACGGCGGCCGATTATCTTTTCTCGATGGACGGGGAAGCCATCTTCCGCCAAGCGTCTCGTTTGCTGCCGGATTTCATGGATAGCTTGCTGGGAAGTGTGGGACTTGCGATGGCAGACTTCAAGCTTGTCGTGCCGCATCAGGGCAGCGTAATGGCAATGAAGCTGCTGCAGCGCAAGCTTGGAATCTCGCAGGAACAGATGCTGTACATCGCGCCGCATTACGGCAACGTGATCGCGGCTTCCATCCCGCTCGGTCTGGATATGGCCGTGCGCGAAGGCCGGCTGGAGCGCGGCGACAAGGTGCTGTTGGTCGGGACTTCCGCGGGCTTGTCGCTGGGCGGCGTCGCGTTGGTTTATTAAGCGTCTCGAAAAGGAGGGCCTGCATGAACGGATTGCGTGTGCTGATTACGGGAGGCCGCGCGCCGTGCGCGCTGGATCTGGCGCGCGGCTTTGCGGCGAGAGGGGCGGAGGTCTATACCGCCGAGAGCCTGAAGTATCCGCTGTGCGCGGCTTCGCGCGCCGTGAAGCAAAACTTCCGCGTGCCTGCGCCGGCGCAGGATGCGGCAGGCTACGCGGCCGCGCTGCGCGGGATCGTGCGCAGCGAGGGCATACGTCTGCTGCTGCCGACGTGCGAGGAAATTTTTTATATTTCCGCGTATCAAGGCAGCTTCGGCCCGGGCTGCCGCGTGCTCGCGCCATCGCTTGAGGTGCTGCGCGAACTGCACAGCAAGTGGGCGTTTATCGCGCTATGCGCGCGGCTTGGTTTCGCCGTGCCGGAGACTTTCCGGCTGGGCGAAGGTGTGGAAGCGAAGGTAGCGGGCGAAGCGCCGCCGCTGCGACCGGGAGAACCGGCTTATTTGTTGAAGCCGGAGTTTTCGCGGTTTTCGGCCCGGCTGTCGAGGCACGGGACGCTGGACGAAGCCCGGGCGCAGGCTGAGTGCGCGGGCGGAGTATGGGTGGCGCAGCGATACGCAGGAAGCGAACTGCTGTGCACGTACGCCGTTGCGCATGAAGGACGGCTGCTGGCGCATGCGGCGTACCGGGCGCCGCAGACGGCAAGCGGGGCGTCTGTCTGCTTTCAGTCGGACACTGATCCGCAGGCGAGAGAATGGGTCGAGCTTTTCGTGCAGCGAACCGGCTTCAGTGGTCAGATCGCGTTCGATTTTATCCGTACGCAAGACGGAAAGCTGCTGCCGATCGAATGTAATCCTCGGGCGACGAGCGGGGTGCATCTGCTGTTGGCTCCGCAGGTTCGGCAACGCCAGGAATTTAGCAGGGGTGCCGGGCGGTCTGCGGCAAGAACGGACGCTTCCGTCGACAAATCGGTTCAGGAACCGGATCTGCTTGATGCGCTTGCCGATCCGGCCCGTATTGCCGAAGCTGTAATCGCGAATCCCGCACGAACCCCCATGCTGCTGCTTCCGATGCTGGGCAGCGGATTGGGACAGCTGTATTCCCCGAAGCGAGCGGCGCGCTGGTTCCGCGATTTTCGCGGTTCGCGCGACGTGCTGCTGCGCAGCGGCGATTCCGCGGTGCTGCCTCAAGCGCTGCGCATGATGCTGGAACTGCGTCGCACGGCACGTTCAATCGGGCAAACGACTTCGGAAGCTTCGGTCTTCGATATCGGTTGGAACGGCCAGCCGATTAGGGAAAACGAAGCTTTCGACCTTGTTCCATGAATCGTTTTATCCATAGATATTGCAGATACTGCCGTAAAGAATCGCATGTCCGTTAAAAGACTGGTTTCCGCGATTTTCGATCCGTAACGGATCGTACGGACGCTTAGACATGAAAATGGATCGGAACCTGCGGGAAAATCGATTTTTCTCGCCGCTAAGCGTCGCCTCGATCCGTTAAAAATCGCAATCCCCAGATTTCGGGCTCTAAGCGTCATATCGATCCGTTACGCGTCATCGCCGTCCGAGCAAGCCAAGCATAACGATGCCAAAAGGAACAACGTCCTGCATGTGGATAAGCGAGGGATAGCGCTGCGCGAAAAAACGTTATCCACATGTGGAAAAGTGATTTCAAACCGTCTTTTGGAGCCCTTTCACACCAAAACCGGGGATATCCGGGGGATAACGGGGATAAGCTTGCTCGGTTTCTATAGATTTCGGCGGTTAGAAAAAGTTGTTCACAGCGGCGAAAGCCGCAATCGGGATACTCGACTCGGGAGGGAAAAAGATGAAAATGCTGGTGACCGGGGCAACCGGATTTCTGGGCAGGAGGCTTGCGTACCGTATGCTCAAAGACGGCCATGAGGTGGTGGGACTGGGACGCAACAAGCAGATCGGCCGATCGCTGGAGCAAGACGGCATTCCTTTTATTCAAGCCGAACTCAGTGACAAAGAAGCGATTCGCTCCGCCATATCCCGTGATTTCGACGTCGTTGTGCATTGCGGGGCATTATCCGCTTCATGGGGAAGCGATGAAGCTTTCGAAGCGGCTAACGTTAGGGGAACGGCCCATGTAGCGGAAGCCTGTCTGCTTGGCGAAATATCGCGGCTCATCCATATTTCAACGCCAAGCCTTTATTTCGGCATGCGCGGACGCATGAACGTAAGAGAGAACGATCCGTTACCGACCAGGCAAATCAGCGCGTATGCCCGAACGAAGCTGGCAGCTGAACATGAGGTTCTGCGCGTTAGCGGACTGGGGCTTGGGACCATCGTGCTGCGTCCGCGAGCCTTGTACGGACCCGGCGATCGTACGATCCTGCCCCGTCTGATCGAAGCGAACGAGCAAACCGGCGTGCCGTTGATCGGCGGGGGGGAGGCTCTAATCGATCTAACTTACGTCGACGATGCGGTGCGGGCCATCCAACTGGCCGCGATCGCTCCGGCGCAAGCACTCGGCGGCATCTACAATATCAGCGGAGGACAACCTATTCGTTTCGCCGAAGCGGCAAGATTGCTGTTTGCCAAGCTCGGCAAGCCGCTGCGACCGAAAAAAATTCCTTTTGCTGCGGCTTGTGCAGCGGCAACGGTCTTGGAGACGGCAGCAAGATTGCGGCCTTCCGGCGGAGAGCCTTTGTTGACCCGTTCGTTAGTCGGGATGCTGGGAAGCAGCCAGACGCTGGACATCCAAGCGGCGCGTAAGGCGCTTGGCTACGAGCCGTCAGTAGGGATCGACGAGGGATTGAATCAGTTTGTGAAGTGGTGGCAAGAACAGGAACGAAAGGACGGACAATCGTGAAGGAACGGGATAAACAGCAGCGTGCGGACAATCCGACCTATCTAGCAGAAGGTTCGCGTGCTTCTTCGACAGCGGTACCTAACTTTTTGCATGAACCAACCCAATCAAGATGGGACCGTCTATGGGAATGGGTCGGCCCTTCTTCGCCCAAAGTCTCGCTGAAGATATTTTCCGCCGGCAGCTGCCGCCATCCGGAGTGGGTGACGATTCGCGGCGGAAGCTTGCGCAGCATCCGTATCCCTGCCTTGTTTGCCTGCATCGAACATCCTGAAGCGGGCGCCGTGCTGTTCGACACGGGATATTCGGAACGTTTCTTTCGGGAAACCGATCCTTTTCCGGCCAGGCTGTATCGGATGGTGACTCCCGTGGATTTCGAAAAGGGACAAAGCGCGCTGGAACGGCTGATCGCGGTTGGCGTTGATCCGTCCGATATTCGGCATATTATCGTTTCCCATTTCCATGCGGATCATGTGGCGGGACTGCGGGACTTTCCGAACGCACGGTTCTTTTACGAACGCGAAGCGTTGGATTCCATGCGTCAGTTAAAAGGAATCGGTGCGGTCAAGCGCGGCTTCTTGCCGGGTTTGCTGCCGGATGACTTCGATCGACGGGCCAGCCCCTTTTCGTCGGAGTCGCGCGTAGAGGTTCCGCCCGACCTGCTGCCCGGGTTTCCTTTCCGCCGGATCACGGACGTGCTCGGCGACGGCAGTCTGCTTGCGGTCGATTTGCCGGGTCATGCCTACGGACAGATCGGTTTGCTGCTTCGCACCGAGCAAGGCCCGGCTTTGCTATGCGCCGATGCCGCTTGGTCGGCAGCCGCCTATCGCGAGAATCGCCCGCCGAGCGGTCTTGCGGGGATCATCATGCCGGATCGCAAGGCGTACGCCTCCAGCTTCCGTGCGCTAAGACAGCTCCATGAAGCGTTCCCGGAGCTGACGATCATCGCTTCGCACTGCCCGGAAGCGGAACAGGCGTATACCAAAGGCGGCGAAGGGGGAATCGAACCATGAACACCGATCCGCTTCATATCGTGATGCAGTACGCGGCGGCGCGCAGACGCGCGGCCATTCGGGACCGCGCGCGTCTGGAACGTTGGCAAGAATCGCGTATTTTGCGCCACGTGCAGCGCGTGCGCGAAGCGTCTCCTTTTTACCGCGAGCTATGGCAAGGAATCGAAACCGCGGATTGGCGCCGTTTTCCCGAGATCGACAAACGCGCGATGATGGAGAATTTCGACATGTTGAACACGGCAGGCATACGGCGCGAAGACGCGATAAATCTGGCCCTGCACGCCGAGCGTACGCGTGATTTTACGCCGGAGATCGAAGGACTGACTATCGGAATGTCGTCCGGAACGTCCGGCAATCGAGGTTTGTTTCTGGTTAGTCGTCAGGAGCGTCTAGCCTGGACAGGTACGATTCTGGAGCGCGTGCTGCCGGGATCGCTGCTTCAACGGCATAATATCGCTTTTTTCCTGCGAGCGGACAGCAATCTATACGGTTCGGTGCGAAGCAAAAGAGTTGCTTTCGAATTCTATGACCTGCTGCATCCGTTGCAAAAACATGTTGCCGAATTGAATGCCCAACGCCCCACCATTCTCGCCGCGCCGCCGTCCATGCTGCGACTGCTGGCGGGAGAACGCCGAACGGGCAGGTTGAATGTCGAACCGACGCATCTGGTGGCGATGGCCGAAGTGTTGGACCCGCTGGATCGCCAGGTGATTGAAGAAGCGTTCGGGCGCAAGGTTCATCAGGTGTATCAGTGTACGGAAGGATTCCTGGGAGCGTCGTGCAGCCACGGAATCCTTCATCTCAACGAAGACGTCGTCCATATCGAAAAAGACTACATCGACGCCGAGCGAGGTGTTTTTATACCGATCGTGACCGACTTTGTGCGCTTCGCGCAGCCGATCATCCGCTACCGATTGGGCGATCTGCTTACCGAGCGCCGGACGCCTTGTCCTTGCGGCTCTCCTTTTGCAGCGATTGAAAGGATTGAAGGGCGCAGCGACGACTTGTTCGTACTGCCATCCCGCACGGGAGACGGCTTCGTTACGCTCTTCCCCGATTTTGTGTCGCGGGCGATCATCGCGGCTTCGGAACAGATCGAAGCGTACCGCGCCGTGTTGAACACGCCGCAGAGCTTGAGCGTGGAATTGGACGTACGCGGAGGCGCTGATCGAGCGGAAGCAGAACGTCATGTGCGTGAGGCTTTGGCGGACTTATGCAGCCGGATCGACGCGCAGCTGCCGGAAATTGCGTTCGAGCCATACACATTCGTTCCCGGTGCAATCAAGTTGAGGCGGGTACAGAGGAGGTTTGCGGTGAATGAACGAATGGAGCCTGTATGAAGACGAAGCGCTGCAACGATGGCTGGCCGAAAAGGCGACTGCAATCGGCGCTGGAACGCGTGACGCCAATCCGCCTGCCGCTATGGCATCCGCGTCCGTAACCGGCTCGAACCTGCCTTCGGCTTCGCCGCCCGATGAAAAGTCCACGCTGCGCTGGTTGTCCGCCATGCAAACGCAAAGCGTATCCGCGTTGATCGCCAACGTCGATACGCATCTGCGCGCCGTCCATCATAAAGCGCTCGGCGTCACGCTGCCGATCAGCGTAGGCGACCGGGAGTACGGCGCTTCGTACGTTTTTTCGCCGTACACGCATTACGTCAGTTACGCTCGCGAGGAACTGTCGATGCTGCAATCGCGCGCGGCCCGCGCCGCATTGAGCGCGCTGCTTACGCCTGTAGGCTGGCTGTTCAAAGCTTCGCGATTCAACAAAGCCGTACAGGTTAACAATCGTCTGCTGTCGACCAACTTGTATCCGCGGCTTCATGCAGGCGAGATCGCTTCGATGGTGGAGCTGCTGCTGGAAAAGTTTGCGGACCGGACGCTTATTTTCCGTTCGCTCAACCCACGTACTACGCCTGTTTATCTGGAGACGCTGCAACAGCTTGGCTTTCGCCTCGTGCCGAGCCGCCAGGTGTATCTGTACGATTCCCCGGATCAAATTCCGTCGAAAGCGCGTTGGCTGCAAAAGCGCGATTATGCTTTGCTGGACAAGCAGGCGTATGACATATGCGGCCCGGAGGAGCTGTTAGCTTCCGATTCGCCGCGTCTGGCCGAGCTGTATCGACTGCTGTACGTTGACAAATATTCGGCGCATAATCCTGTTTTTACGCCGTTATTTTTCGAGCAGGCGCTGCAAAAGAAGCTGCTCAAGCTGTATGCGCTGCGCTCTCGCAATACGGGCAGGCTGGACGCTGTGCTGGGCTACTATATTCAGGACGGCATTATGACCACGCCGGTGTTCGGTTACGATACGGCCGTGCCGCAGGAGGTCGGCTTGTATCGGATGTTATCGGCGGTGCTGCTGCGGCAAGCCGCTGAAGAAGGCTGCCTGCTGCACGAAAGCGCCGGAGCCGCCCAATTCAAGCGCAATCGCGGAGCAACAGCCGAGATCGAATACAGCGCGGTATATGATCGGCATCTTCCGCTTTACCGACGCATGGGCTGGGCGATGTTGTCGCCGCTGCTGAACCGGGTAGGCGTGCCGATCATGCAAAAGTATAAGTTTTAAGCGGAGTTTGGATAAGGTTTTGATCAATAAAGCGACCTCCGCATACATAGAAATGTAGCGCCGCCTTGTTTTCTTCTGTAAAATGGCGGTTAGAAACAGGTTAACCATCAACAACAATAACGGGAGACGCGCCGGAGCCGATCGGGGTCCGGGTCTCTTGTTGCCAAAGGAGGGGTTTCGCCATCGCAGAGCCAAATATCATTCGTTTCGAATCCATTATGAAGCGATACGACGACGGATTGACCGTATTGAAAAATATCGATTTCGAAATCGAGCGGGGCAAATTCTACACGCTGCTCGGTCCTTCGGGCTGCGGCAAAACGACGATCCTGCGCATGATCGCAGGTTTCATGGAACCGACAGCAGGCTCGATTTATCTGGACGGCAAAGTCATCAACAAAGTGCCGCCGGAAAAAAGACAGGTGAACACCGTTTTCCAGGACTATGCGTTGTTCCCTCATTTGAACGTGTTCGAGAACGTAGCGTTCGGGCTGCGGATCAAAAAGCTGAAAAAAGACGTGATCGCCTCCAAAGTGACCGAAGCGCTTAAAATGGTCAACCTGGACGGATACGAAAACCGCGGCATTACCGAGATGTCCGGCGGTCAGCGTCAGCGCGTCGCGATCGCCCGCGCGATCGTGAACGAGCCTGAAGTGCTGCTGCTCGACGAACCGCTGTCCGCGCTCGACCTGAAGCTGCGCACCGAGATGCAGTACGTGCTGCGCGAGCTGCAGCAGCGGCTGGGCATCACGTTCATTTTCGTCACGCACGACCAGGAAGAAGCGCTCGCGATGTCGGACTACATTTTCGTTATGAACGAAGGCCGGATCGAGCAGAGCGGCACGCCGAACGATATTTACGACGAACCGATCAACCGCTTCGTGGCGGACTTTATCGGGGAATCGAATATCGTGCCGGGCGTGATGATCGAAGATTACCTGGTTGAGTTCAACGGGAAGCGGTTCGAGTGCGTCGATGCCGGTCTGCGCGCCAGCGAGCCGATCGAGATCGTAATTCGTCCGGAGGATCTGGAGATCACGACGCAGGAAGCCGGCAAGTTGAAAGTCCGCGTTGATACGCAGTTGTTCCGCGGCGTGCACTACGAGATCAGCTGCTACGACGAATCGGGCCAGGAATGGCTCGTGCACTCGACCAAGCGGGCCGACGTCGGCGCGCAGATCGGACTGACCTTCGACCCGGAAGCGATCCACGTCATGCGCTTCGGGGAAACGGAAGAAGAGTTCGATCGCCGCCTGGAAGCCTACGAGGAGGACGAAGAAGTCGAGGTTGCCACGCATGAACGGTAAGGGCAGCGTAAACGCGCGGTCGCTCGCCTACATTCCGTATTACCTGTGGGTGGTGCTGTTTGTCATCGCGCCTGTCGTGCTGGTCGTCTACTATTCGCTTTTCGACGTGGAAGGCAACTTTACGTTCGCCAATTATGCTGACTTTTTCACTCCGGTGTATTTGAAAATGACGCTGAGTTCGTTCTGGTACGCGTTTCTGATCACGCTGTTTTCGCTGCTGATCGCGTACCCGGCGGCTTATCTGCTCACGCGTACCAAGCATAAGCAGCTCTGGCTGCTGCTGATCATTTTGCCGACGTGGATGAATTTGCTGCTGAAAACGTACGCGTTTATCGGGATCTTCGGCACGTACGGTCCGATTAACTCGTTACTCGGGGCGATCGGCTTTGGCGAGCAGCAGCTGCTGTTCACCAGCGGCAGCTTCGTGTTCGTCTCGATCTACATCTTCGTGCCGTTTATGATCATGCCGATCTATAACGCGCTTGAAGAATTGAACGTATCGCTGACCGACGCCGCACGCGATCTGGGCGCATCGAGCTGGATCACGTTCCGTCGGGTCATTTTTCCATTAACGCTGTCGGGCGTGAAGTCGGGCTGCATCTCGGTATTCATTCCGGCACTGTCGCTGTTCATGATTACGCGCCTGATCGCGGGCAACAAGGTGATCACGCTCGGGACCGCGATTGAGCAGCACTTTCTCGTGACGCAGGACTGGGGCATGGGCTCGACCGTCGCCGTGTTCCTGATCGTGGCGATGGCCGTGATCATGTTCGTGACCGGCGGAAGCAAGAAGGGGGTGCGGAGATGAGAAAGAAGAACGGAATCTCCAATCTGTACCTGGTGCTTGTGTTTGCCGTGCTGTATGCGCCGATTTTGTACTTGATGTACTATTCGTTCAACAGCGGCGGCACGATGCATGACTTCGAGAGCTTTACGTTTGACTGGTACAAAGAAGTCTTTGCGGATACGCGCCTGATTATCATCGTGATCAATACGTTGATTATCGCATTGTTATCGTCGACGATTGCCACGATTATCGCGATCTTCGGTTCGCTGGCGATCGAGAACATCCGGCGTGCCCGTTTTAAAAACACGCTGTTGTCGCTCAACAATGTGTTGATCGTCAGCCCGGACGTGATTATCGGAGCTTCGTTCCTGATCTTGTTCACGATGGTCGGCGTTAAGCTGGGCTTCGCCTCCGTCTTAATCTCGCACGTGGCGTTCAGCATCCCGATCGCGGTGCTGATGATCCTGCCGAGACTTCAAGAGATGAGTCCGACGCTGATCGACGCGGCCCGGGATCTCGGAGCCAGCAAAAGGGATGTGCTGACGAAGGTCATCCTGCCGTTTATCCGCCCGGGTATCTTCAGCGGCTTCTTCATGGCGTTGACGTACTCGCTGGACGACTTCGCGGTAACGTTTTTCGTGACGGGCAGCGGCTACTCGACGCTCGCGGTTGAGATTTATTCAAGGGCGCGCCAAGGCGTATCGCTGTCGATTAATGCTTTGTCCACGCTGATCTTCCTGTTCACCTTGTTCCTCGTCGTGGCGTATTACATCTCGACGCGGCGCAGCGAAAAGCGCAAAGTAGCCGAAGCCGCTTCGCGAGTGGGGGTGCCGGAATGAAGTCGATGACACGTACGTTGATTCTGATTCTGGTCGTTTCTCTTGCGTTGATCGTGCTGGCGAACCGCTTGAATTCCAGCCAGGGCTACAGCAGCGGCAACACGTTGACCATCTACAACTGGGGCGATTATATCGATCCTGAGCTGCTGGACCGTTTCCAGGAGGAGACGGGGATTACGGTGATTTATCAAACATTCGACTCGAACGAAGCGATGCTGACCAAGATCGAGCAGGGCGGCACGACGTTCGACGTGGCCGTGCCGTCTGATTACGCGATCGAGAAGATGCGGGAGGAAAAGCTGCTGATTCCGCTCGATCACGACAAAATTCCGAATATGAAGCATATCGATCCGAAGTTCCTGGATTTGTCGTTCGATCCGGGCAACGAGTATTCGATGCCGTACTTCTGGGGCACGCTCGGCGTGGTCTACAACCCCAACCTGACGGACTTGACGTTCGAGAGCTGGGAAGACCTATGGGACCCGTCGCTGCGCAACGATATTTTGCTGACGGACGGCGCGCGCGAAGTGATCGGCACGGGGCTTGTCAGTCAAGGCTACTCGCTCAACGATACGAACGAGGAGCATTTGCAGCAGGCGCTGGATCATCTGATGCAGCTGTCGCCTAACGTCAAAGCGATCGTGGGCGACGAAATCAAGCTGCTGCTCGCCAACGGCGAAGCGGCGGCTGGGCTGGTGTTCTCGGGCGACGCGTCGGAGATCATGAGCGAGAACGAGGAACTGGATTACGTGGTGCCGGAGGAAGGTTCGAACCTGTATTTCGATAACATGGTCGTACCGAAGACGGCGCAAAACGTCGATGGTGCGATGCAGTTCATCAACTTCATGCTTGATCCGGAAGTGAACGCGCAGAACACGGAGTACGTCGGCTACTCGACGCCGAACGACGCCGCGCTTGCGCTGCTGCCGGAGGATATTTCGAGTGACGAGCGCTTCTATCCGCCGGATGAGCTGACCGAGCGGTTGGAAGTGTACGAGAATCTGGGGAAAAAGATGTTGGTTCGTTATAATGAATTGTTCCTTCAGTTCAAGATGAACGGGTCGTAGACCGCTGTTGATGTTTCTTCTGTTTCCATTGTCATTTTCGGTGTCGCGGGAAGTGAAATAAGTGCGAATATACAGTTATTTCGCAGTAACGACGACGAGACCGAAAATAGATGCGAATATACAGTTAATCGGAGCGCAAACGCGAATCGCGCCTGAAGTCAGGCGAAATAAATGGATATATGTTGTTATTTCGTTTTTGAAGACGGATTTGGCGAAAATAAATGGATATTTGCAGTTATTTCAAGAATCGACCGTTCCCGAGTTCGGGGGCGGTCGATTTGCGTCTTTTCGGGGGTTCGGGTCGCATGCCGGGTCGCCGATCGGCGCCGAGCGATCCGGCGACGGTCGAAATCATCGTTTCCTTCCCCGTATTTCTGGAAAAAAACGGGCTGATTCTGGATATAACCGCGCGACCTGCTTATAATAGGGGGTAGTATATCGACAGCCGCAGGTTCGAAACCCGGAGAGGCTTTACATAAATCCGAATCACCGAAAGGGCAGAGGCCATGATCAACGGACAATACGCAGGCAATGAAGCGAAAAATGAAAATAGGCGGTATGGCGGGGAGGAGTCCCGACCGTCCGGCCGAAGAAACCCAGCGTCCGAACAGCCGAAGCCCAGCGCCGGACGTTATATGCCGGGGCTTGACGGATTGCGCGCACTTGCTGTGCTGGCCGTCATCGCCTACCATCTTCATACGGAATGGGCGCCCGGCGGTCTGTTGGGTGTCACGATGTTCTTCGTGTTATCGGGCTATCTGATCACGGACATTCTGTTGGCGCAATGGGATCGGACCGGGAAGTTCGATATGAAGGATTTCTGGATTCGCCGGGCAAAAAGACTGCTGCCCGCTATGTTGGCGGTCGTGTTGGCGACGATTCTATGGTCGTTGATCGTCGACCGTACGCGTCTGCCCGCTATGATCGGAGACGTTCCGGCCGCGCTGCTCTACTACAGTAACTGGTGGTCGATCTTCCATGAAGTTTCTTACTTCCAGAGCTTCGGCCCGCTTTCGCCGCTCGGACATCTCTGGTCGCTTGCCGTGGAAGAACAATTCTATATCTTCTGGCCGATTCTGCTTGGAATCGGACTGATTCTTGCTCAGAAGAACCGGGGGAAGCTCGCGCTCGTACTGGCGGGACTCGCTTTGGCTTCGGCCCTGGCGATGGCGATCATGTACCGCCCGGGCGAAGATCCAAGCCGGGTTTATTATGGCACGGATACGCGTCTGTTCTCGCTGTTGATCGGCGCGGCCTTGGCGGTGGTCTGGCCGAGCCGCAAGCTCAAAACGAATATCTCCAAGTCGGCTACGAAGACATTGGACATTACGGCAACGATCTGTCTGATCGTCATTGCGGTGTTGATCTTCAAATCCAATGATTACGGTACATTCCTATATCGGGGCGGCATGGTTCTGCTGTCGCTGGCGACGACGATCCTGGTTGCGGCGCTGGCGCATCCGGCCTGCCGACTCGGTCGGGTATTGGGAACGAAGCCGCTGCGCTGGATCGGCGCCCGTTCTTACGGGCTGTATCTGTGGCATTATCCGGTTATTGTATTGACTACTCCGCTCGTCAATACGGGCGGACCGAATATGGTTCGGATCGTGCTGCAATTGATCGTGAGTTTCGTATTGGCGGCTTTGTCCTACCGTTATATCGAGCAGCCGGTTCGTACAGGCGAGTTCGGGAAATGGTGGCGCCGCGTCATGAAGGCGCCTGGCATCGGGCGTAAACGTTTGGCCGGGACATTGGGCGGGTCGGTGGCGCTTGTATTGATTCTCGGGTTTGCCATGACTCGACTCGCCCCACCGGCAGAAGCGCAGACTCCTTATGCGGGAACGGATATTCCGGCTGCGGAGACGCAGGCGACGGCAGTTGTTCCGGCCGGTGATCAGGCGGAATCGACCGGCGCGGTTGACCCTGCAAACGGCGAAGCAACGCCGACCATTCTGCCAGCCGGAACCGGAGTCGGAATGACGGCGATCGGGGATTCGGTGATGCTCGATATTCAGCCTTATCTGGAGGAGGCGCTGCCGGGCATTACGGTGGACGGTCTGGTCGGCCGCCAGATGTCTCAAGCGCCTGCCCTTATTGATCAGCTGGATGCACAAGGACAGATGGGGACGACCGTGTTGATCCAGCTCGGAACGAACGGTTCGTTTACCGACGAGCAGATGAACAATCTGCTGGCAAAGCTGCCGGACGCAACCAAGATTGTGCTTGTGAATACCCGTGTCCCGCGTCCATGGGAAAGCGTCGTGAATAGCACCTTGCAGAGTGCTGCACAGCGGGATGAGCGAATCCTGCTGGTGGACTGGTACTCGGCGAGCGCGGGACGCGATGATTACTTTGCCAGGGACGGCGTGCATTTGATGCCGGCCGGAGCCCGAGCCTATACGCAATTATTGGTGGAAGCTTTGAACGGCGAACAATAGGCTTTGAAAACTTGGTAGATTTCAAAGGTATGATGCTACGATAAACAGGATCATTAGGCTATGCACGCAGCTAACAAAAAGGCCTCGTTTCGCTCGGTGCGAAACCAGGTCTTTTTTGCTAAAGCTTGGGGTGAAGCGGAAGGAAATCGGTTCCTTTGACGGAGAGTGATAAGCTTCCCGCGGTTCACCCCGGTGTGGCTTTAGTGCTAGAGCTTGGAAGCTTTAGCTTTCTTGTTGAAAGGAATCAGCAGCAGCGCGCCCAAGCCGATCAGTACGAAGGCGAGCAGCGGCTGCTCCATAAAGGTACGCGTCGTCAAGGCTTCGATAGAGAATACGGCGAAGAACAGCAAGGAAATCACAGTCAGCACATTGATCGGAATCAGCAGCCAACGATTGCGTCCTCCGAAGAAGTAGAACTCAAGCAGACCGATAGCCGGAGCCAGAATGAATCCCGGCCACATCACGTCCCAACTGTTGAACAGCATAGCAATCTGGCAAACGATCGCAACCGTCACCAGCACACCGCCGGGAATCAGCAATCCAGGCATTCTACCGTGAGTCATAGAGAAGTACATCCAGTGGAAAAACAAACCAAGCGGCAAAATAAATAGGGAAGCCCAGAAGTACGCGAAGATCATACCCGAATTCATGCCCGTCCCTTGTCCAAGCAGCAAATAGGCACCGAGCAGAATCAGCAGCGGACCGAGAATCGCTTTCTTTGACATAACAACCTCTCCTCTGTTTGTTTGATCGTGCATGTCAGCACGTCGAAGTCTAGGTTAACTATACGCTTTTACGGCATACGAGCACCTCGTCCAACGGGTTGAAAAGCTCTCGGTCTCAAGACCGATTTACAGCGTTCGCAGGCGCCGCTAAGCTGATCCGATTTTGATCCAGGGTTGCTTCCTGGTCTTCGATCACGTTAGTTTAGAAAAAGTAAAGTAGAAGCGTGATTCCAATTCGAAGGAGGAGAATCCATGATTTCTTTTTTATTGACTCTGAAACGCCTGATCGGCGGTATTTTTCGGTCTTTTCGCTCCAAGAATTTTCAAGCTCTATTTGTTCTGGCACTGATTTTCCTGATATCGGGGACAATCTTCTATGTGCGGGAAGAAGGGCTGACGATCGTGGAGGCGTTGTATTTCTGCGTCATGACGCTCAGCACGGTCGGACATCCCGACTTTGTTCCGGCGACGAGCTTGGGCAAAGTTTTTACCATCGTCTATGTTCTAGCGGGTACAGGGATCTTCCTCGGTCTGATGCTGCACATCGCCTATGCGATCTTCAAAGAAAAGCGGCGTGAGGAAAACGGAGATTCGAACGAAAAAAAGACGGGCAAGCCGAAGAAGCACGCTGAGCCTAGTCAAACTTCGACGGAGGAACGCACCAATTCTACATCGTCCATACCATAACCGAAATAGGAGAGATCAGTCATGAAAATTTTGATTTCGGGCTTTGAGCCTTTCGGCGATTCGCCGATCAATCCGACCCAGGAACTGCTGGAGCGGATTGCTGAAGACACATTCGAAAATATCGAAGTGCATACCTTGCTTCTGCCCGTACGTTATGACGACTGTGCGGATCGACTGCTGGAGGAGACCGGACGTTTGCAACCGGATGCGGTCATTGCTTGCGGCTTGGCTGCGGGGCGCACATCCATTACGCCGGAGCGTATCGCGATCAATATAAAGGATACGGAGAGTTATGCGGATAACGGAGGACGAAGCCCGCACGATGAATGGATTCGCGAAGACGGACCGGATGGATTATTCGCTACGCTGCCGATCCGACAGATCGTAGAAGAGCTTCGTGCAGCCGATATTCCTTCCTCTATTTCGAACACGGCGGGGACGTATATCTGCAATAATACGATGTACGCCTTATTGGATCGGTTACAGCAAAAGGGTGAAAAAACACTTGCGGGATTCGTTCATTTTCCAGCCTCGACCCGTCTGTCTGCGCTGAAGCCGGCGCTTCCTTCGCTGCCTCAGGAAACCTTGCTGGATGCGCTTCGAATTATCGTTAAGGCCACGGCGCAGGCGATTCATGATCGGAATACGCATTGAATATTGAGCTTTGATATGAATATCAGATCTGCCGTTTGTCGGCAAACCGTTTCATTGTGCTCGCCAAATTGCTTGCATCATCCGTTTTTGTCGGATTTTGCAAGTTTTTTTGTTTTAGGCGTTACAAAAGATTAAAACGGGGTAATGTATACGGAATCAGTATATTTTGCACTATTTACTCAACTCTAACCAAAAAAGCCCCAGGCAGCCCGAACGATTTTTGGACAGCTGAGCCATATATACGGTGATCACTGGTTTGAAATGAGTGGAACACACGAGTACCTTGTTAACAGATTATGCATGCGCATGTGACATTCGACGTTTTTCATTTTTTCATCAAGAGAGAGGCGGATGGCTTCAATGAGCAGTATACAAGGCAGAACGGGTTCCATATCTCCAATTGGAGGTCTCGCGGCTTTAAACACTTCGTATACGCCGAGTCGTCATGGAAAAGCTCCGTTGGAAAATCGAAAAGTCAGTCTGGAAGCTGAGCTGTCCCGTGTACTTCAGCTCCCGGCCTCGGTAGCGGATCGCGATCAACGCGCGATGCGTATCCGACGGCATATCGCCTTGTTGGAGCGGCATATTGCGCTTCTGGATGCGGCGAACGGAGAGCGTCCGGAGTTCACGGTTCAAGGACGTCCGGAACGCGAGCATTCCGAACAGGAACAACAGCAGCGAGAACAGCCTGTGTTTGCGTTGCCGGAGGAAGACAAGGAAGAGCCTGCACAGCATGCATCTCCAAGCCGGCCAACGGTTCCAAAAGGCGGAGACGAATACGCTCGCGCCATGTTGGGTTCGTTCGACTCACCGGGTGCGCTCTATTCGGCACCACCGACTCCGGGTACCGTGCAACCTTGGGAAAATCGTTCGGAAAAAGCCAAAGCCGCAAAGGTTGGCCGTAACTTCGACGTCAGTATTTGAAACGGAAGTTTCACTTCCGGAAGCCCCCGCGTTCGGCTTATGCCGAGCGCGGGGGCTTCTTCCTGCTTACCGGCATTCAACAAACTTTCAGCCAGCATTCAGCCAGCATTCAACGACAAAGGGTACAATAAAGAAGCAGTAGGCAACCGGATCGATCCACCGGGCCGAATTTCGATACCGATATAGAAAGCAGGGAGTTTCATGTCGACCTCATCCGTATCTTCAAGCAGCGCAACGTCGTATTCATCGGCTTCTTCCGCCTCGGATTCGGCGAAACAAATTGCGCAATTGGAGAAACAGAAGTCTACGCTTCAGTCGGAATTGACCAAAGCCAAGCAAAGCTCCAGTCAGTCCGACAAGTCCGAACAACAGCAACAGGTCAAGCAGATCCAGCAGCAGATTCAGCAGGTCGAGCGTCAAATCGCGCAGCTTAGTTCGCAGAAGAGTGATTCGGCGGAGTCCTCCGCTCCGGCCTCGACTTCGGCGAACCAAGCTTCGCAAACGGCGCAGCGGGCCGCGGACGAGAAGGTACTCCTGCAAAACACGGCATCGGCTTCGGCCGGCGACACGGGTAGCCTGCTCGATATCCGGGTGTAATCACGGCTCGGCAGTTAAGCTCCATGTATGGATTGCATCGTTCATCCGCCCGTCGGCAGTTTGTCTTTCGGCCGGTCCGTCCACACACGGGCCAGCGAAAAAGGCAAGGATTGCGACGAGGACGGTGCAGCCGATCACTCCTGGACGGCATTCTCCCCTGTCTGCCGTCCGTCTCTCTTGAATGGTCTCTCAACCAAGTTTCATTTCAACCCCAGCAAAAGCCCGATCGCATACTCCGTGCGTATCGGGTTTTTGTTTGGCTTTTACGTGTTCGTATTCGAGAGTGAACGTATCACTTCTTCCCGAAGCACATCCAGTCCCGTGATCATCTCGGCCTGTGACGCGTAGGCGTAAGAGAAGCGGATATGATGCAGGTCGTTAGGCTCGTAAATATAACCCGGATTAATTAGCACTTTCCGGTCCAGCAAACGACGGAAAAATTTTTTATCCACGATGGGGTATCGGAAACGAAGCCAGATGTAGAAGCCGCCTTCCGGCGTCTTCCAATTGGCAAATTCGCCAAGCTTGTCATGCAGGGCTTGTTGGGCAAAGACGGCTCGTGCCTGAAGCTCGCTCCGTAATTTCCCGGCATTATGCGCATACAATCCGGACTCCAGCCAATGAGCCGCAATCTCTTGGGAAAAAGCACTGGAACCATAATCGGTCTGCATTTTCACATCGGCTAACCGAGCGATGACCGGAGAAGGCGCGACGATCCAGCCGATGCGCAGTCCCGGGCTCAGCGACTTGGACAGGCTTCCCAAGTACAGGACCTGCCCTGAAGAATCCGAAGCCTTGATCGGCGGCAAACCCGGCGTGAACAAGAGATCCCGATAGACATCGTCCTCGACGATAGGGATACGCAGATCGGAGCAAGCCTCGTAAACGGCCTTGCGTTCCTTCTCGGTCCAGCTCCGTCCGGTAGGGTTGTTCAATGTCGGTACGGCATATAGTAGAGACTGACGCCCGCGACCTGCCCGCGCCAACCGTTCCCGGGCGTCCGAATCCTCTGAATCCGTTTGAAAAGTCAGCATGCGCATGCCCGCTGATTGAAAAGGATGGACCGAGTTGAGATATGAAGCCGATTCGTGAAATACAGCCGAACCTTCTTCCAGAAGGCCCACCGAAATTAATTGCAGCGCTTGGAGCGCCCCTGAAACGATGCAGACATGATCCGGTTGCGCATGAATGCCTATTGCCGCAAGTTTGTTGCAGATTGCCAGACGCAGCCTCAAACTGCCGAGCGGTTCGGAATAGCCGAGTGCGCGAGGGTCGAGCTTGAGATCGTGCAGGGATCGTTCCAGCTGCTTGGCAGGCAGCAGTTCCGGCGAGAGTTCGCCTGTTCCCAAGCGAATAAAAGACGGATCGGGTTCGCTTTCGTTGATCAGGCGAATCGTATGCAGATTCGGCCTGTGTACGCTCATGCGGATATGCCGCTGCCAATTCGGCTGGGAACGGGCAAGCAGCGCATTCCAGGCACTGCCGGAGACATAGGCACCGGAGCCGCGCCTAGTCTCAAGCAGGCCGTCGGCCTTTAACTCGTCAAGCGCGGCTTGGACCGTGCTGCGGTTCACGCCGAAGCGCACGGCCAATTCGCGCTGCGCAGGCAGTCGCGTTCCGGCCACCCAATCGCCTTGTTCGATACGTTGGGTGATTCGGGCGACGATCTGAGCTTGCAGCGTATGATGGGGATGCGAAGACAGTTTCCAATCCATGCAGGATCTCCTTTGCCCTGAGAATTGGATGGGTAAATATCCATCCAATTGGTGGTTTTCATTTCTTCTGTGCATCGTAACATGGAAAAGGAAAAGGAGTCGATGCCTATCATGGAAGCGATACTGCATGGGTTGATATTAGCCCTTGGATTAATTTTGCCGCTTGGGGTACAGAATGTGTTTGTCTTTACGCAGGGAGCGGCCCAGCCTCGCTTATCCCGGGCTGTTCCGGCTGTGCTTGCGGCTTCGCTGTGCGATACCTTGTTGATCGTGCTCGCTGTATTTGGAGTGTCGGCCGTTGTCTTGAAGTTTGAGGCGCTGCGTATGTTACTGATGTCGGCAGGCGTCTTGTTTCTTGCGTACATGGGCTTTACGCTCTGGCGTACGCGCCCCGATGCGGCCGAAGACAGCAAAGAAGGAAGCGCGCGTGCGCTTCCTTCTTCCAAACAAATCCTGTTCGCCATGTCCGTGTCGCTGCTGAACCCGCATGCGCTGCTCGACACGGTCGGCGTGATCGGAACGAGCGCGCTCGCCTACGAAGGCGATGCCAAGCTCCGTTTTACCCTAGCCTGCGTCGCCGTGTCGTGGCTCTGGTTTGTCGGCCTGGCGTGCGCGGGTTCGGTGCTGCGCCGAGTTGACGGCAGCGGCCGGGCGATGGGATGGTTCAATCGCGGATCGGCGCTGTTCATCTGGGGAACGGCGTTGGTTCTGCTGCAAAAGCTGGTCGCGGAGATGCTGGCAGGATGACAATCTGCTGTACCTCCGTATGGCGCAACTACCGAGACGGCGCCGGATTTCGGCGAACCACCCGCGCGTCCGCATGGATTGCCGATCAGTTCGCGCTGTCGTCCGCTGCGCAGTCCATGGTGCGGTCTTCTTCCGGCAGCGCCCAGACGGATACGCTTCCGCCGTTGACCGGGAACTCGGCGAAGCCGTCTTCGCCGATCACGATCTTGTCTTCGCGCGTATTGGTCAGGTCGATCCATTCTTCGCCCGCGCGATGCGCGCCGACGTTCATGCGTTTGCTGCCTTCGTCGCCGTTGGAGATGACGACCGCGCAGCCGGAACCTTCGACTTCTTCGCTGCCGAAGCGCACCCAGCCGATCGTGTTCGGGTGATCGAAGTAATCTTCTTGATCGCCGTACGCTTTTTGGCAGCGGGCGTACAGCAGCGGGTCGATCGCCATCTTTTTGCCGTCGATCGGGTTTTCGCCGCCGATGCCGAAGTAATCGCCGTAGAACACGCACGGATAACCGTCGCGGCGCAGCAGGATCAGCGCGTACGCGCTTTGCTTGAACCAGTCGTCGATCCACGATTCCAGCGATTCGCCCGGTTGGGAATCATGGTTGTCGACGAACGTGACCGCGTTGGTCGGGTGGGTCTGAACGAGCGTATCGTCGAAAATTTTCGTCAGGTCGAAATCGCGGCCTGCCTGAGACGCCGCGTGCAGCTTGTAATGCAGCGAGACGTCGAACAGGTCGATGCGGTAATCGACGTTGTCGAGGAACTCCCGGCAGGCATTCAGGTCGTTGTTCCAGAATTCGCCGACGATATAGAAATCTTCGCCGCGTTTGCGGATCATTTCGCCCGCGAATTCGCGGATGAAGTCATGGTTGATATGCTTGATCGCGTCGAGGCGGTATCCGCTGCATTGCAGCATGTCGACGAGCCAACGGCCCCATTCCATCATTTCCTCGCGGACTTCCGGCCGGCGGTAATCGATATTGGCGAACATCAAGTAGTCGTAGTTGCCGAACTCGTTGTCCACTTTGTCGTCCCAGCCGCGATTTTCTCCGCCGATCCGGTAGATGCCGTTGTTACCCGTCGCGTTGTCGAAGTCGGTGCCGTTAAAGTGGCGGTAATCCCATTTGAACGCGGAATACTGGTCGCCCCGTCCCGGGAACGTGAACTTGGTCCAGCCTTCGATCTCGAACGGTTCTTCGGAAATGACCACGTTGCGGTCGTTCGGATCGACTTCGACCACTTTGAAGCGTTCCGTTTCGTCCGCGCCGGCTTTATGGTTCATGACCAGGTCGACGTAAACGGCGATGCCGAATTCGTGACAGGCCGCGATCGCGCTTTTCAATTCTTCTTTCGTGCCGTATTTCGTGCGGACCGTGCCTTTTTGGTCGAATTCGCCCAAATCGTACAGGTCGTAGATGCCGTAGCCGGTATCTTCCGCGGATTGTCCTTTGGTGACGGGCGGAATCCAGACGGAATCGATGCCCCATTGTTTAAGCTCGGGAGCCATTTCCTTGAGTCGGTTCCAATGTTCGCCGTCGGCGTCTACGTGCCATTCGAAAAACTGCATCATCGTGTGGTTAGCGGGCATGTTAAAAAAACCTCCTCGAATTGTGTTGGGGTTCGGCTGCGTATTCGGATGTCCGTGAAACGCGGGTTCGGAAGCCGTATGCCATCAGGCCGGAATTATAGGAAAAGACGCGGGGAGCGTCCGAGTAAAATAGGCGAGAAATTCTCGTTCGGAGCGCCGGACGGCTCTCCGGGAAAGCGAAGCGATTCAGTCGCTCGCTAAAGGAATAATACAAGTTACCCAAAAGGAAGGGGGATTCAAACGAGCCCGGATTTTTTTACGGAACGCTGGATTTGATAATGTTTTCGGTAACGCTTACATCGCGAAAAAGGTAAAATTCGGCAGCGGTGCTTGGAGAGCGGGTTCCGAAGGGTAATGAACGGATGGGCCGTTTTCACAAGGAATCGCAAACGGACTACTTTTGAGGAGGCGTTACTCTTGACGACCGAAAACATGTTGGAACTGATGCAAAACAGACGCAGCATCTACGGAATCAGCAAGGAACAGACGGCATCCGACGAAAAAATCCGCGAATTGATCGAGCAGACGCTGCTGCATGTGCCGTCCGCATTCAACTCGCAAAGCGCGCGCGTCGTCGTCTTGCTCGGCGAACATCACGACAAACTATGGGATTTCACGACGAACATTTTGAAAGAAATCGTGCCGGAAGGCAACTTCGGTCCCACCCAGGAAAAAATGGATAGCTTCAAAGCAGGCTACGGCACGATTCTCTTTTTCGAGGACGAGTCGGTGATCCGAGGCATGCAGGAGCAGTTCCAGGCGTATCAGGACAACTTCCCGATCTGGTCGCAGCAGTCTTCGGGCATGCACCAGTACGCGATCTGGACGCTGCTGGAAGCCGAAGGCTACGGCGCTTCGCTCCAGCACTACAATCCGCTGATCGACGAGAAGGTCAAACCGGAATGGGATATCCCCGAGAGCTGGAAACTGATCGCGCAGATGCCGTTCGGCAAGATTACGGCTCCGGCGGGAGAGAAGCAGTTCAAGCCGCTGGAAGATCGTTTGAAATGGTTCGGATAACACCGACGTAAGGAATTCATACATGGAATAAGAGGTGAAAAGACCGCTCTATTCGCGTCAATCGGCGCTGGAGCGGTCTTTTTGTCAGGTTCAGAAAAGCTTTTCTTGCTCAACTTCCGGTTGCTCGGGCTTCTCCTGCTGCTCATTTTCCGATTGATTCTGTTCCTGCGGCGGCCACGGCGCTCCTGGAGGAATGGGCTGGCCGAGCAGCTCCATCAATTCCAGTGCATTCGGCGTAGCGTCCTTGTCGGAGTTGTTATTGAAGGCGACGTAGACGTGCTTGGACTGCTTTTCCAGATCCAATAGAATATCGCGCCACTCCGTCAATTCTTCGGTGTTGTAACGATACAGGTAACGCAGCTTGCGCCAGTTGGGATCGCTGCTTTTATGCCAGCCGCCCACGTTGCGCCCGTGCATGCGGACATACGTCGCCTCGTCGCTGGTGGCGCGGGCGATGATCGGAATCGAGCCGCTGCCGGCCTGAGGTTCGTCGACAACCGTTTGAATCCAGCCTTCTTTTCGCATAAAGTCCAGCGTCTTATCCTGAAATTGCGGCGAATACCACGATTGATGCCGGAATTCGAGCGCGCACGGAACGTCTTTCATGAATTCGCGCGTGATGCGCAATTTTTCGACGTTTTCGCGGGTGCAGTCGAACCAGGGCGGGTATTGGAACAACGTCATCGTGAGTTTTTTGGCATCGATGACGGGTTCAAGACTGGTGTGAAAAGCGGCAAACATTTCTTCGGCGGTGTCGAAGTAATTTTTTTTGCCGCGAAGATGGTCGGTCATGCCCTGATACGCCTTGATCACGAACCCGAAGTCGTCCGGCGTTTGCGAAACCCATTTTTCGTAGTTTTTCACGGGCTGAATTGCGTAAAAAGAGCTATCCAGTTCGACTACTTTGAACGTCTCGCTGTAAGCGGGCAATCGTTCGGCAGGCTTCTTTTTCCCGTAAAGTTCGTCGTGGTCGCTGAAATTGGTCAATCCGACAGTGATGATGGAAATCTCCTCCTTGCCTAAAGTTAGGACATGTTGTGTTAGTTATTAAACGGAACCGGAGAGAAACAATCCTTGGATGCGTGATCGCTGTTTTTTTAGGGCGTGTACGCAAACTCCGAAGCAAGCAGCTTGGACTGAATTTTCGTTCTATGCAAGGAACTTTTTCGCAGGCGTGCCGGGGCACGTCAAGAGAAAGTGACGCGGAGCAGGGCAAAAAGGCGGTAAAAGATGCACGTTGGCAGGTTTGAAGACACGCCCTAGTCTATATAAAATTTGTCGTTAAGATAAACAGAACAGAGCGGAATACAACAGAACAGAACGAAACCGAATAGAATAGAATAAAATAGAACAGAACAGGAGGGATTAAAATGGCGGAAAAGAAAATCGGCGAAGCGGAAGTATTGGCGCAGCGCCAGCTCGATTGCTACAACGCGCATGATCTGGAAGGGTTTTTGGCGGTCTATGCGGAGGATGCCAAGCTGTACAATCTGCTGGACGGAACGCTGATGGTGGAAGGTCGCGAAGCGATGCGGGAGCGTTATCGCCAGCGGTTTGCGGTAGATAAAGTGCAGGCGAAGCTGGTGAACCGCATGGTAATCGGCAGTCGGGTGATCGATCATGAAGAGGTGACTCAGGCTGGTTCGGATCGGGTGCTTCAGGCGGCCGCGATCTATGAGACGAGCGAAGGATTGATTCGCGCGGCGTGGTTCGTGAATGAGTAAAAAGACGCTCTCCGACAAGGAGGGCGTCTTTTTTGGTGAGGTAAGAGGGGATAGGGATAAATAGATTTTAGCCTAGCATCGGGTTGCCCTTCATTCCCACCCATAGATCGGATTGCTCCAATTGAGCTGCGACTTGCAGCAGCAGATCTTCGCGTCCCTTGGCCGCGATCATCTGGACGCCGAGCGGGAGGCCGTCTTCGGTCAGATGCAGCGGCAAGCTGGTTGCGGGCTGACCGGTCAGGTTGGCGAGCTGGGTAAAAGGCGTAAAGGTCAGGCTGCGTTCGAAAATGTCGTATAGCATCTGGCGCTGTTCGTTGGCCGAAAGCTCGCTGACGTTCATCCAGGGTGCGGCCGTCTCGGGCGTATGGGTAAGTTCGCCGACCCGAGGAGCGGGGAAGGCGGTCGCGGGCGTCACGTACAGATCGTAGCGAGCGGATAATTCAGCCATCTGCGCGGCTGCCACGTCCCATTCGTTGAGACTGTGCACGAATTCGGCGGCGGATACGTTTTTTCCGGCTTCGGCGAACACCCAGGTAATGATATCGACTTCGTCCGGACGGATCGCGCGTCCCAGCATCTGTTCCAAAGAGATGAACATGGCGGAGACTTCGCCTGCATTCATGGCGTAGTAGTTCTCCATTAGACGGATGCCGTTGACGGGGCTGAGTTTTTCTTCGACGTGATGGCCTTGCTGCTCAAGCCAGGCTACTGTCTTGAGCACGGCTTGCACGGCATCTTCGCTGACGGGCGAGCCGACCGGCGAAGCGGTCGTGAAGGCAATCCGCAGCGGGCGCGAATGAGGCGCCAACATGTCTTGGGCGTAGACGCCCGGGTAGAGAGGCGTCTGGAAAGCGGCTTCCGGCTGCACCACTTGCAGCAGATCCAGCAGCGCGGCGCTGTCGCGAACGGTACGCGACAGGGCGAAGTCGATCGACGCGCCCTGCCATTGCCGGCCGACGCCGGGGCCGACCGGGGTTCTGCCGCGCGTCGGCTTGAGGCCGAACAGGCCGGTGAACGAAGCCGGGATGCGGATCGAACCGCCGCCGTCGCTGGCACCGGCGGCAGGCACGATGCCTGAAGCGATAGCGGCTGACGCACCGCCGCTGGAGCCTCCCGGGGAATACTGCGGATTCCAGGGGTTACGGGCAGGCCCGTGCAGCGTCGGCTCGGTAATGTTTTTCAAGCCGAATTCCGGTGTATTCGTATGGCCTAGAGGAATAAAACCTCCGGCCCGAATACGTGCGACATAATTGGAATCGCGGCGCGCGGTGTTGTTTCGAAGCAGCGCGGAGCCGGACGTCAAGGGCTCTCCGGCCAAGGCTTGCGAGATGTCTTTGAGCAGATAAGGCACGCCTGCGAAGGGACGATCCGCGTCGGGAAGGGGAGCGGAAGCCGCTTCTTGAAGCGCAGCGGCTCGGCGGTCGCGCACCACGGCGTTCAGAGAGGAATTGACTTCGTCCATTCTGGCAAAGGCGGCTTCCGACAATTCGGAAGCGGAGACTTCGCGCTTGCGCAGCAGTTCCGCTAAGCCGACGGCATCGTATTGGACGTACTGTTCGAATTTCATGATAGCTCCTTCTTTCTGGAAAAATGGTAAAAGTACCGAAGAGTTTCCGATCGACAACGTTCTTTCGAATAAACGCTAAGCGATTTAAGCTAAAGTCACGCTGCCTGAGACTTCGGAGTCTTCGCCCGTGTCGTAAGAGATTTGCACGTTGTTGCGACCGCTCTGTTTGGCAAGGTATAAGGCGTCGTCCGCCATCTTGGTCAGCATTTTGAGCGGAAGACCGGTCCGGGCTTCCGTCAGGCCAAAGCTGGCCGTGACGCTTACGGGACCGGCCGCGGTCATCACGGGACCGGAATCCAGCTCCTTCCGCACGCATTCGAGCAGCTTGAAGGCATCGTCGAGCGATCGTCCCGACATGCACAGCGCGAATTCTTCGCCGCCGTATCGGCCGAACACGTCTTTGTCGCCCAAATAGATCTTGCATGCGTGCACGACGTGGCGAATGACGGTGTCGCCCACGTCATGTCCGTACGTATCGTTGATCAGCTTGAATCGGTCGATGTCGAACAGCGCGATCGTCAGCGGTTCGAGCGTCTGCCAAGATTCGGCCAACAGCTTTTCGGAGCGTTCGACGAAGTACGTCCGGTTGTAAATTTGCGTCATGCCGTCGTGAGTAGCCATCTTTTCCAGCTTGCGATGGAGCAGAACGTTCTCCGTCACATCGAGGATGACGAGCGTGCGGCCGGCGTAAGCGCCGCCGTGCCGATGGTGCACGGGCGAAGAACGGGTACGGTAATACCGGATTTCGTCGCCGTCCAGCCATTCGATCTGCCGCTCTTCGGCTTCGAGGAATCGCATGTCGGCATCTTCGGATCGGAGTTGTTCGCGGGGAAACACCTCGGTAGCCGCGGCGCCGATCTGCTCAGGATTTAGAAACGGAAACATCAGCGAAGCAGCTTTGTTGTAATCGGCGATTCTTCCGGCGGGATCAAGCACGATCACGCCGTCACGCATGCTTTCCAAAATATTTTCGCGCACGATCGGCGTCGACGTCAGCATTCCCGCGGACAAAATGGACCAGCAGTACAACAGATTGGTCAAGCTCATCGTAGCGGGAACAGGGTCAATATGGTAAGGAGTCAGATTCATGATATAGATGAGGGAAGTTCCGATCGGAAGAAAAAGGCCCAGAAACATCGTTAAGGTCTGCTTTCGGTACACGTTGAGCGTTTGACGCATATGCCGGGCCAGCAACCACATGCCGACCAAGCCGCATCCGAGCGTGTAACTGCCGTTGACGACGTACCAAAAGCCCATGACGAAATCGACGAGCGGCCACGGCGCGTCTGCGCGCAGCTCCATGCTTTGGTATACGAGTCCGTGCAGATCGTTGGTCAGCATGAGCACGGAGGTGATCGCCGGAATCAACAAAATGCCGAATGCGGCACGGGACGTCGTCAAACGTTCGCGACCGACATAATGGATCACGACCAGGAGATTCAGCGGCGAGATAAACGGCAAGCCCAGATATTCGAACGAAATCCAGAACTTGATTTTTTCCAAAGAAGAGCTGGCAAGTTCCATCGAGCTGCCGAACGTGTAAATCGCCGTCGCGATCGACATCAACACGAAGAGATGCATCCCCGAGAAGCGCGTTTTTTGAACAGAGCTATATAGAGCAAGCAAAATGCTAAGCACGCCGGAAATGGCAAACAGGGCAATAAAGGTAGAGAAGGCGGCATTCATAAACGTAGGAGCTCCTGTCTATTAAAATAGTGATACGCACGCCGAAATAGCATGAAAATCATAACACAAAAAAGCGCCGCAAAGGCGCTTCGTCGCAAAGGAAAAACGAAATTTATCCGTGTCTCCTGTTCATTTCCAGTATTCCAGCAAAGGACCGTTGTCTCCGTATACGGGATCGGTGCGAGGGAGTGAAACTTCAGCGATTTCTTGTATGGATGAATCGTGCTTGCCATCATTTTCGTTTCTCGTATTGTAGTCCATTCCGTCCGGATAAGCGCCCACGATTCGAAAATCATCGCTTGCGGTGATTCGCTTATGGCCTGTGCCGGCAGGAAGCACGATCACATCGCCTGCTTTTAGATCAAAAGATTTGCCGTCTTCGCCGCCTAATTGAATCAAGATCGAGCCATGCGTAACGCCGAGCACCTCATGCGTGTTGCTGTGGTAATGATGATAGTTGAACACGCCGTTTTCCCAACTATTGCGCCAACCGTTGCCGTTAAATACCGATTCGCACCATTCAGGCTTATCGATCAAGGCTTCAGGGTAGAGGATTACGGGTAGATTCGGGTTATTGGGAATGCTCCCATTGTCCTTCAAATAAAAGGTTTGTGCGCCGGGTTTTTCACTCATTGGATACGTGCCTCCGTTTCCGATCGTATGGAAATGATTACCCGAAACGCGAGGTGATCGATCGACCGCATTGCGAAAAAATCCATATTTTTGCGGCCAAATGGTTCATTTAACGGCTATAATAGCGGATATGTACGTCGCCCAAGTCTGCGTGCATTTCCTAAAGCCGGACAAGGAACCCCGAGAGGAGTACCGCATTTGTTGATGTCGAACCTGTTATCGTACATGACGGAGGAAAATCTGCACGAGTGGATGGAGCGTTTCCGCTCGTTGGGTCCGCTGCCGGGCATTTTCCTGACGTTTCTCAAATCATTCATTCCCCCCCTGCCGACTGCGGTTATCGTGGGGGTCAATGCCGCCGCCTACGGGCTGTGGTTCGGATTTTTGTATTCATGGATCGGCTTGATCGCAGGCTGCATGACGACGTTTCTGATCGTGCGCGCCATTGCTTCCCATCCGTATTTCCTGCGCTGGGCCGAGCGTCCGAAGGTGCAAAAAAGCATGGTCTGGGTGCGCCGTAACGCATTCAGCTTTGTTTTCATTCTCAGTATGATGCCGGCCGGCCCTTTCGCTCTCGTCAACACTGCCGCAGCCGTCGCCCGAATGCCCAAGCTGGCCTTCTTCCTCGCGATCGCAGGCGGAAAAGCGATCATGGTCCTGGCCGTATCTTACGTCGGCCACGACCTCGGACGCTTCGTCGAGCGGCCGTACGAGCTTCTTTACGTCGTGGCTTTTTTGGCGCTTTCCTTTTGGGGGAGCAGGAAGGCGGAGGCTTATTTTACTCGGGGGTCGGCGGAGTGACTGTTTTGGCGGGCTTGGGTGCGGGGGACTGCGGGGAGGGTGCGTTTCGGTCGCGTGTTGAAATCGGGAAATTTGATCCTAAGTTTAATGGGATTTCCCGATTTCAAAGGCGAACACTAGCATACGCTTCCGAAGTGCATTTCTTCGAAATGCTTTAGTTCCTACACGCACCCTCCCCTCCGTCCCAGCTCAGTCGCTCGCGTATGGGGGTTAGGTAGGGTAGGGCACCGTTTTCTTATGCAGAAAACGGTAAAGATCTGGATATTGATTACCAGCGCTCGCTTGCGGAGCGCTGGTTTTTTCTACTCTCTTCTACCTTCCTTCGGCTTCGCCGGAGGATTCAGCCGATTGGCGGAAAAGGGAATCCAGTGCAGGAGCGTCAGCGTTCGCCTTTGAATTGGGAAAACCACCTTAAAAAAGCCAATCGGGTTTTCCCAGTTCAACACGCGACCGGAACGGATTCCCTTTGAAGCCACCTAGGCGCCCGCCCGCGTGGCATTCATTTTTTAAAGCGCTATCATCGACGCGCCCGAGTAAGGTATAATCAGGCTTATCGAAGTTGAAATGGGAAGAGGGGGTAGTGGTATGGGCAAAAGGATCGAAGTTTCCGAAAACGGTTTAAGTTTGGTTTTCGACGTAACGGAAGACGGGGACGTTCGTCTGCTGCACGGAGGAGTTTTGCCGTTTGAAGAAGTTCGAATCGAAGAAAAAGCCGAGCAGGGGTTCCGGGTGCTGGAAGTGCAGCTTAGCGGGGAAGACCGGGACGAGTATCATGGGCGGAGCCACCGGGCGTCTTATCCGGGGCTGCGGATGAAATACGTGCGGCATTACGAGGAGCGCAATAAGACGGGGCTGGTGTTCGTACTGGAGATGAATGATCCGGCGACGGGTCTTGAGACGGCTTCTTTTTACCAGTTCCATGACGGGATTGCGGTGTTCAAAAGCTGGACGGAGCTGCGCAACAAGGGAACGGAGGAGCTGGGCGTGGAGTATGTGTCTTCGTTCTCGCTGAACGGACTGGCGAAAGACGGCACGCTCGATCAGGACGACAAAATGAAGCTGCATCTGGCGCATAACGGTTGGCAGAGCGAGGTGCAGTGGCGGTCGAATACGCTGCCGGAGCTGGGACTTGCGCATATGACGGATCGAAGTTCGAAACGGGTAAGCCTGAGCAATACCGGTTCCTGGGCGGCTGCCGAGCATTTGCCGATGGGGCTGTTGGAGAACGAAGAAGTCGGCACGACGTTGTTCTGGCAGATCGAGCATAACGGGTCTTGGCATTGGGAGCTGCTGAACCAGTTCGACCATCTATCTCTGCTGGTGAGCGGTCCGTCGGAGCACGATCACGGTTGGTGGAAAAAGCTCATGCCGGGCGAGTCGTTCGTCAGCGTGCCGGTAGCGGTCGGTTTTGTGCGCGGCGGCTTTGAAGCAGGCATCGGCGAGCTGACCCGTTACCGCCGCGCTGCGCGTCGTCCGAATACGGATAACGAGAAGCTGCGCATCATTTTCAACGACTATATGAACTGCCTATGGGGCAATCCGACGACGCAGAATCTGCTGCCGCTGATCGATGCCGCCGCGGATGTGGGGTGCGAGTATTTCTGTATCGACTGCGGTTGGTATTCGCCCGGCAAGTGGTGGGACGGCGTCGGAGAATGGCTGCCGTCGGAAGAGCGTTTTCCGGAAGGCATCAAATATGTGCTGGACTATATTCGCGACAAAGGCATGATTCCGGGGCTGTGGCTGGAGATCGAGGTGATGGGGATCAACAGCCCCAAGCTTACGGAGACGGATGATTCCTGGTTCTTTATGCGTCATGGAAAAAGGGTTAAAGACCGCAGCCGTTATCAGCTCGATTTCCGCAATCCGGCGGTTGTCGCGCATGCCGATGAAGTGATTCGCCGATTGGTTGAAGAGTACGGGGTCGGTTATATCAAAATGGACTATAACATCAACGCGGGCGTCGGAACGGAGACGGATGCGGATAGCCTCGGAGAGGGGCTGCTGGGACACAATCGGGCGTACCTCGCTTGGATCGACCGTACGTTTGCGACGTATCCGGAACTGGTCATTGAAAATTGCTCCAGCGGCGGGATGCGGATGGATTACGCGATGCTCAGCCGTCACAGCATCCAGTCCACCAGCGATCAAGAGGATTATGTGAAATATGCACAGATCGCGGCAAGCTCTCCGGCTGCGCTCACGCCGGAGCAGTCGGCCATCTGGTCCTATCCTTTGCGCGAGGGCGATGACGAGGAAGTGGTGTTCAATATGGTGAACGCGCTGCTGCTGCGCGTGCATCAGAGCGGCCATCTGGCCGAACTGAGCGCGCCGCGCCGGGAATTGGTACGCGAAGCGCTGGATGTATACAAATCGATTCGGGGCGATATCCGGGAAGCACTTCCATTCTGGCCGTTAGGCTTGCCCAAAGTCGAAGACGGATGGGTCAGTTTCGGACTGCGCCGAGGCGGCAAGCGTTACGTAGCCGTATGGCGCCTCGATGCGGAAAACGGCGAAGTGGCCCTGCCGGTGTCCGGAATGATCGGCAAAGCGGCGGATTGTCGTCTGCTTTATCCGCAAGGAAAGCCGGGCGGAGACTGCGTTTGGGACAGCGAAGCTGGAGCGCTTAAAGTCCGTTTGGAAAGAAGTCGGACCGCCCGATTGTTTGAGGTTTTGGAACGTTAACGGTACCCGAATACTCGCTCTGAACGGCAAAAAGACCACAGCCCGCATATGCGGGGGTGGTCTTTTTTATGTGTTCGTAACCACAGCCCTAGAAGCTTGACCAACCTTACTTTTACCGTTGGCAAGATATTGGGCTTTGGCCGACGTCGATCGGCTCGACGTCGTTCGCTCGATGTAGGTTAATCCGGTGTTATTCAGGCGCACGATGATCGTGCATCGAATCGCCTAAGGGTTCGAATATCAAATGTTGGAGCTTCGATAAGGAAGCTTTAGTGTTTATCTCGGTTTTTCACGTCGCCGATTTTGTCTTGAACGGCACCCTTGGCTTTATCCGCTTTGCCTTCGGCTTGAAGACCCGGGTCGTTTTTGGCGTTACCGATTTGATCCTTGATTTCGCCTTTGGCTTTGTTGACGCCTGCTTTGATTTTATCGCCCAATCCGTTGTCTGCCATGTTGAACAACTCCTTCTCTTCTAAGGGATAAACTCACATGTGATGCTAGTTTGTATTTACCCAGCCCTTTGGAATTTTAAACGCGGAAAAGAAGAAGCACCCTTGTCTCATGAACAAGCGAGCCGGCAAATTCGGTCAAGCCATCAATTGTTTTGATTGGACGCGGCCCCCCTCAAAGGTGCTATAATGATTCCAAATCCGGCATTTTGAGAAAATTGGAAACTTTTTCGTCCAAGAGGCCAAACGAACGGTCCATCTTCCTCGTTTTTTCAATATAGAGAACGTTACGGCACTTCGGGAGCCGTTGCTCGCCCACTTCCTTTTCGACATGATAATCCGATTCCGCTCATCCTCACGATTCTTCCCGATGGCGTTCCCGGCTTCTTAGCTTCATGAGCGATCGCGCTAACTATTTCGGCAATTCGATGACCGGCAGGCGCATTGCCTCTTCCTTATTTCCTTGGAAAGCAGGTGAATGACAAATGAAATATTCGATGCAAACGGATCTCTGCCCATCGCCCGCTCTTCGTGCAGCCGCTGATGATTTGCTTGCTCTTGCCGCAGGAGCGACACAGGCGGAGACGTTGTTTGTGGCAAAACGCACCGAAACCGGCATGCGCACCTTGATCGTCTGGGGCCAGGAACATGAGGGGATTCAGCCTGGGGAACTGTTGTCGCTGCAAGGCAACCAGGAGTTGGGTATCACGGTTCCGCTTCCTTTTTCATGTGGTCAGGAGCAGGGAATCATCGGGGCACTGCGCAGCGGGCAGGCGTTCGAAGGCGATACGGAAGCTTCCTTAAAGCGTACGGCCTCGGTCATTGCTCAGTTGGCCGAGTCGGAGCAGAAAAGCATTTCGCTCAAAAGGGAAGACGAGCTGCGCAAAAGCACGGAAACGGCTGAACGCTCCGCCCGCCATACCGGAGAACTGCTTGCGATGATGGGACACGAGATTCGCACGCCGATGAACGGAATCGTCGCGATGTCCCAATTGTTAAAAGAAACGGGATTGACCGAAGAGCAGGAGCAATATCTGAAAATTATCGAAGACAGTCAGCGATCGCTGCTGGAGTTGGTTGGCAGTATTCTCGACTACGGCAAGCTCGAAGCCCGGCAGATGAAGTTGGAGACGGCTCCAATGGACTTGATCGGCGCATTGGAGGATACGGCGTATCAATTCGCAGCCAAAGCCGCTCAGCGCGATGGGCTTGAATTGACGTTGGATTTGGATCTGGACCCTTCGCTGATACTGATCGGCGACGTGCGCAAGATTCGTCAGGTGCTCAGCAATCTGGTCAGCAATGCCGTCAAGTTTACCTCGTCCGGTGAGATTCGGATTATGGCGCGGCGTCTTGAAGGCGAAGGGACAGACCGCGTCTGGATTGAGTTCTGTGTCCGGGATACCGGGATTGGTATTTCAGAAGCGGGAATCGGTCGGTTGTTCCATGATTATGAGCAGGTGCATCGGCCGGATGAAGGGGATTATGGAGGCACCGGTTTGGGTCTGTCGATCAGCAAAAGATTAGTGGATCTAATGGGCGGCAAGATCTGGGCGGAAGGCAGCAAAGGGCAAGGTACGCTGATGACCTTCGTGCTGCCGCTTGAAGTGGAACGCGAAGCTTACGTCGGCTTGGCGGATACTTCTCGCCTGCAAGGACGCAGATTGCTGTTGGCCGCGGCAGGAGCCGGAACACGTCGTACTTTGTCGCGAATGGCGATTCGGCTAGGCTTGGAGGTGCGCGAAGCGATGAGCGGGGCGGAGGCGGCGCTGGCGCTGGTGCGAGAGGGGCCTTTTGATCTTGTGCTGAGCGATTGGGACGTACGGGAAGAGGCTGCGCTTCTGCCCGGGCTTCCGGCTCCCCATTCTCCCGTAACCCCGTTGGTTCTATTGCTGCCGCTGGCTCATTCCGGCGAAGCCGAGCCTTCGAGTCGGATGTCCGTCGCTTCTCTGACCAAGCCCGTTCGGCAATCCGAGTTATGCGAGATCCTTAGTCTGGCATGCGGTCCAGCGCCGGCGTGACTTTTAAAACACGTTCTAGTACAAAAAAAGACCTTTTCCATGCACAGGCCGATAGCGGCCGTGACGGAAAGGTCTTTTAATGCGGCAATCGAAGAAAACAAGGTTAGTGTTCGATCGGGCGACGTTCGAATCCGCTGTCCAAGGGTCGATCATCCAACGGTTCGGCGTCTTCCATGAATTCGTCCAGATCACGGTCGGCTTTGTTTTGATTGCATAGCATGCACGCGCAGACGCAGTTGAGCGGGGTGGTATGTCCGCCTTTTGCGCGTGGCAGCAAATGGTCGATCGTATCGCCGTATTCGCCGCAGAAGTGGCAGGTGTAGCGGTCGCGCTCCAGAATGTAGCGGCGGAAAGACCGGTTCGTATACAGCCGCCGAATCGTAAATCGATTCACGACGACAGCTGCATGTTCCCGAACGAGGCAGCGCGCCATCTCCAGATCGGTCTCCTGCTGCCAACGGCGTCCTTTGTCGGTCCGGCCGCGCATGCGTATGGTTCCTTGCTTTGTGGTACGAAGTTCAGCTTCGCGCGTCGGTTCCAGCAAAGCATCCTCCGGAGGCTCCGGCGGCGGGCGACGGAATCGACGCTTGGGAGCGGTCTCGAGCGCGTCTTCCTCCAAATCCAACGATCGAGCAGGACCCGCCGCCAATGGTAAAGGCAATGGGTCCGAAGTGACCCCGTCATCAGAAAGCCTCGCGGCGCGCCTACGCTTGCGACAATCCCGGCAGGCGCCTCGTCGTGACTCATTCCCCGATTTCTTGCCTGTTCGACGAAGAAAATCGCCCAGCGGCTTCGTTTCGCCGCAATACAGGCAGGCCTTAACCGTCCCGTCTTCCGATGTAGGAGTTGAATATTCCTTAATCACGGTAGAACCGGGGGCTGCTTTTTCACGGGAAAAAGACTTCGATATAGGCTTCTGTGCCGGCTCCGTTACAAACTCCGGGGTATATGCCAACCGATTGTCCGCTGTCGCGATCCAATTGGGCGGTTTGGGATCGGGCCAGATGACTTTAGGTCGCGGAGCAGCTTCGACGGGAGCTTGCGGTGCGGATTGGGCCGCTTCGTTTGTCGGCGCAGTGTTTTTTTTGCGACGCCGTCGGCGCTTGCGTCCGCTACGTGGCGATTGCGACGGTTCTTGCGCGGAACGGACTTTCGGCTCGACGGAAGATTCGGCTGCATGCGTATCTTGCATAGGCTGTGTCGTTCCGGTTACCGCATTGGAGGAGGGCGGGACGATTAGCGTTTCAGTTGTAGGCGTTAAAGGGTTGTTTTGTTTTCGTTTACGTCTCATGGGTGTCATCCTCCTTTCTGTTTCTTCGAACTATGACCCGCGTTCATCAGGGGCGCAGAGCTTAACCGATCGTGACTTTGCCCTCCGGATAACGGAACGGCTCGTTATCCATTCGCGGCGTTAACGTAAAGGCCAACGTGATCGGGCCAAGACGGCCGACAAACATCAGCATAATAATCATAAACTGACCAAAAGGCGTGAGTTGAGAGGTCAATCCCATCGAGATCCCGGCGGTTGCATAAGCGGACGTCGTCTCGAAGAGAATGCCCAGGAATGAAAAGTTTTCGGTTACGGACAAAATCATGGCAGCTACGACGATCAATAGGAACGAGAGCAGCGAGAACGTAATCGCTTTATATACCCGGTCCGAAGCGATGCGATAGCGGAAAAAGACGATATCCTGCTTGCCGCGCATCATGGCCCATACGGCGCCGATCAGGATCGCGAACGTCGTCACCTTGATCCCGCCGCCTGCCGATCCCGGAGCCGCGCCGATAAACATCATGATTACGATGAAAAACTGCGTAGCTTGGCGCAATTGTCCGATATCCAGCGTAGCCAATCCCGCCGAACGGGAAGTTACGGATTGGAAAAAGGATGCAAACACTTTGCCCGAAGCGTCCAATGGCTTTAAGGTGGCAGGGTTGCTGAATTCGAAAATAAAAACGATGATCGCGCCGATGACCACGAGTAACGCGGTCATCGAAAGAACGACTTTACTGTGCAGGGAAAGCTTTCGTTTACGAGGATATTCGAGCAGATCGGCAATGACGATAAATCCTATGCCGCCCAGTAATATCATTGGCATAGCGATCAGATTGACAAAAGGGTCGTCCACGTAATGAATCAGACTTCCGGCTCGTCCTTCGATAGCACCGAACAAATCGAAGCCTGCATTATTAAAAATGGAAATACTGTGAAAAGCGCCAAAGTAGGCGGCCTGACCCGGCGGCATTTCAAAAGAAAAACGGATAAATAACAAAAGGGCTCCGACTGTTTCGATGACGATGGCGTACAGCAGCACTTTTCGAACCAAACGAATGATGCCCTCCGTCGAGTGTTGACTCATCGTTTCCTGCAAGATCAGGCGCTCGCGGAACGTGATTCGACGGCGAAATACTAGCGCGATCAGCGTAGCGACGGTCATAAACCCCAAGCCGCCAACCTGTACAAGTCCAATAAGAACGAGCTGCCCGAAGGTAGTCAGGTCCACGCCTGGGTTTAGCACGGACAGTCCGGTGACGCAGGTTGCGGAAGCCGCCATGAACACAGCATCGAGATACGGCATGGATTCGCCCGAACTCGAAGCTGCCGGGAGAGAAAGCAGGCCGGAACCGGCCAAGATCATAATAAGGAAACCGACAGCCAGCACTTGGGGAGGATTGAGTCTGAGCAGCGGATTTCGGCTTTTTACAGGTTTGAACATCTTTAGTCCTCGCGTTATAGGATAGAAATGGGATTTCCGATTCATTGTATTACCGGCGTGTGTCAAAGTAAAGAACTCGTATGCTCTTTCGGTGACGCTCCCCTTTTTCCGTGCTAAAATTTGGAGATTGGAAAAAGGGAAAGGAGCTCTTATGCCGACGTTTCGAAGTTTCCTCGACCTGGTCGAGATCCGCACCAAAGTCGCCAGTATGCTGCCTTTCGCATTAGGGACCGTTTATGCCCTGCTGCGATTCGGTGAATTTCGCCCGCTGCATGCACTGCTGATGTTGGTATCATTGTTGTCATTCGATCTGGTGGTTACCGCCATGAACAATTATTACGATTACCGCAAAGCCGTACGTACGCATGGTTACGGCTACGAAGAGCATAACGCGATCGTCAAGCACGGCTTGAAGGAATGGATCGTTGTCTTGATTATTGTACTGCTGTTCGCTACGGCTGTGACAGCAGGGATTTTATTGGTATTCGAGACAGGCCCGTTGGTTCTGTTACTTGGGTTCCTTTCCTTCGGGGTAGGCATTTTGTATTCGTTCGGACCGATTCCGATCTCCCGCATGCCGCTCGGTGAGCTGTTTTCCGGTTTGTTCATGGGATTTGTGATCACGTTCGTTGCAACTTACATTCAAGTGCCGACCGATACAGTCGCTTCCCTGAAATATGCGGAGGGCTGGTTCGATCTGCATGTGAACGGGCTGGAAGTTTTGCTGATTCTGTTGGTGTCGGTTCCTGCCGTTGCGAGTATTGCGAATATCATGCTTGCCAACAATATTAGCGATATGGAAGAAGATATGGAAAATAGCCGCTATACGCTGCCGGTCTATATCGGTCGCCCGGGTGCGCTCAAGTTGTTCGCGGCTATTTACTATGTATCGTATTTGGATATGTTCGTGCTGCTAGGGCTCGGCGTACATCCGCTGCTGCTTCTGCCGATTCTGGCGACGCTGATTCCGTTACGGAAAAATATCAGAGCCTTCTCGGAAGATCCGTCAAAACGGCGTACTTTCGTCTTGGCTGTGAAAAATTTTGTGCTGTTGACGGGGGTGCGCGTGATCGTGATCGCAGTGGCGGCCCTATTGGCGTATTGAAGATAAATGCCGCCTGTTTTTGGCGGTCGGGGAGTGTCGCGAAAGTTACGTGGTGGGTGGGGAAGCGAGAAGACTGCGAGAAAAGTTCGGTAAAAACGCTGTCTCAATTGGAAAACTGGATTGAAATTTTTATGGAGGTTTTCCAATTTCAAAGGCGTTTTGACCTGAATTTTTCTCTTCGTCTTCTCGCTTTCAGTTACGTTGGGTTTTATCGACATAAAGACCGACTGCCGAAGGCAGCGGTCTTTATCTTTTTTAAAGGATAGTTTTGCGAGAAAAGGAGGAAATATTAAGGAGCTTGCTGCGTTTTCAACGCAAAAACGCAGCAAGCTCTCTTTTGGTTTTTGCGATTTCATCGCAAAAACGCAACGAGCTCTCTTTTGGTTTTTACGATTTCATCGTAAAAACGCAACGAGCTCTCTTTTGGTTTTTACGATTTCATCGCAAAAACGCAACGAGCTCTCTTTTGGTTTTTACG
>JAAIGF010234693.1_pt1 | contig 118053 bp, 92 predicted proteins | sample 6487441 | NCBI WGS metagenome assembly JAAIGF01 (sample SAMN13974129, study PRJNA590717) | phyllosphere metagenome | biome: pepper field; feature: multiple bacterial spot infested pepper fields; material: pepper leaves; isolation source: leaves from pepper fields | host: Capsicum annuum ... | reverse complement strand
GGACATCACTGATTACATCGTGAGGTTTTACAACGAAGGTCGCCTGCACTCGACGCTGGGTTATGTCTCTCCAAACCAGTACGAGCGCCATACAGCCTGACATCACCTACTGATGTGTCCGGAAAAGTTTGACCAGCACACCACGTCCGATCAAGATTCTCGCCGCTGCAGGCAAGATGTTCATCGAGCACGGGTACCAGGGCGCCAGCATGGAGGAGATCGCCAAAGCTGCTGCTGTGACCCGACAGACCTTGTACAACCGCTATCCCGAAGGCAAGGAGTCTCTCTTCGTTGCGGTGGTAGAGCGGATGTGGAAAGCGTTCGCGGTCATTAATGTGGCAACGGATGAACGCGCCCTGGCCGACCCTCGGGCCGGCCTCATACAGATTGCGACCGACTTCGCGTGCTTCTGGTCGGGGCCGACCGCCACCGACTTCCTGCGCATGGTCATTAAAGAGGGTCAACGGTTCCCCATGCTTGCAGAACGCTTTGACGAGGTTATCCAGGCGCCGGCAGTGGCCTCTGTCAGCGGTTACCTTGCGGAGCTGTCACGCAGAGATGTCCTGGCAGTTCAAGAGTCTCAGACTGCCGCGCGCGTCTTCATGGCGATGCTTGACGGGGGAATCCTGTGGAAGCAAGTCATAGGTAAGAGCGATCCACTCGCCCAAGATGAGATCGAGCAAATTGTCGAACGCACGGTAGACACCTTCCTCAGATCACTCCGGCACTGAAATACCAGAAGCACTGAAATACCAAAAAACCAAGACACCCCCTAAGCCAAGCCCGAGCCCCAATCAATGAGGGCTCACTCCCACCCCATACCGATACCAGGCCAAACCAGACCAGACCACAACCGAATCAGAACCCTCCATCATCGCCGAGAAGAGTCGGTTAATGCCGAGTAGTACTGCAAACTGCCGCGACCATGAACCTCGGCGCGGTGATGCTTCCTGCAAAACGCTGCATGTTGCCACGCCCGAAGCGAAACGCCATCATGGTGTTTTCGACGTTCCAAGGAGGGTGTCACATGAGCAAACACAACCAAATTTCGATTGGCACGATGCAGAACTCCCAGCTCCAACAGGATGCCCAGCACTCAAGCCAACACCTCGATCAAAGCACGTCGTTGGTCGACCTCAAGGCTTTTTTGGAAGCCTTCAGCCAGGACATTGCAAAGGTCACAGATCAGACCACCGCCGAAGCGCTCCGAGTCGACGTTGAGACCATCCGCCTGCAGAGCCAGTCGCCTTCTCCGAAAAAAGGCATCATCAAGGAATGCTTGGGATCGATCAAAACGGTGTTGGAAGGGACAGCTGGCAACGTCCTGGGCACCTATCTCCCAAGCGTCATCGCGCTTATTGGGAGCATGTGAAGAGATGGATAGCCTGGTACTCGAACTGCAGCGTGACGTGCTTGATCGCTCGATTCACATCACTGACCTATTACGTAAAGCACTGCTGGTCTCACGAAAGCTCAAAATCTCAGACATTGAGGAATGGCTGAGCGACGAGCTGAATGGATACAACGGCAAATCGGTACCGAGCTATCGGACACTCACTGGCGAGCTTAAAGGCTTCAACCCGTATAGAGGTTGGATACCGATGATGCTTGGTGACGACATCAACGACATGATCAGTGTCACGCCCATCCACGACTCAGTGAGCCAAATCATCGATCTGGTCGAGCGGTCTGATGGCGGCAGCGTGATGATCAAGTTTCCTCAGGACATGAGCATGACCATCATGCGGATGATTGGGCGGGACATTGAACCTACTCTGCACATCCCCGTGCACCAGCTCGTGCGCATTGTCGACGTCACCAAGACAAAGATCCTCGACTTCGCGCTGGATCTGGAAACTCGCGGGATACTGGGTGAAGGAATTCGGTTTAGCAAAGCTGAGGAGCAGCTTGCTCAGTCGATCACATATCACACCATCAACATCGAACGGATGGACAACTCCCAGATCCAGCAGGCTTCCGATGGATCAAACCAGTCCCGGTAATCACGAGACTGGTCAATCCGGGCCTGACCGCCTGTGTACCCCATGATGGCATCAAGCGGAGATGATGCTGAGGTTGATCGGGCAGGTAATGAGCTCTGAGACAATCGACGCTCATACTAGGTGAGCTCCCAGTAGCCCTCCTCCCTCTTACGGATGCCGGCGCGCTGATCAGGTTTGTGGCGATGCCTGACGATGTAGAACAGATCCCGAAATACCTTGGAGACGTTAGCCATGTAGCTATGGCCAAGGCCAAACATGTCTTTACCGGCAGCCGACACGTCTACGGTGGATAAGTAGCGCATGACCAAGGGTGGGTTGGCATCGCCCGCCCGAGGATAGCGGTGCGCAAGTCTGGACACAGCGATCGCCCTGTCATGTCTGGAGGCGTAGAGCGTCACTTGCTCGTAAGTATCGAAGACTTTCCCAAGCTGCTTCATGCGGCTGCTGTCCACGTCCGGAGCCGCCAAGACGACCTGGTGGATGGGCGTAGTTCCGGGTGTGTGCGTCCAGCCTTCAAGCACTGACAAAAGCGCTCTATTGCCCATGCTGTGGGCAACGATATGCAAGGCTGACAAACCCAGCTCCTCCGTCACATGCCTCAGGTACTGCCTGAGATTTCCTGCTGACCACTCTACCGTTGCCTCATCCGCCGGATACGCGCCAGGCGTACCAAGTGATGCCCAGGAGAAGCAAAGCATCATGCCCGGGAACTTGAGGTCGTGACAGAGCTGCGCGGCTCGCCACAGTGCGGCATCGAAGCTGACGTTGTACCCGTGGATGAACAGCAAACCTTCCTTTCTGGACGGATCATGACCCGGCTCCAGTTTGCTCAGATACCCCTTTGCGCTTGCTAGCCACGCCTCCAGAGCCATGACCTCATTGTCATGAACAACAATGTGCTTGTTGGGGCTTCCCTTGGATTGGGTAGGCCATAGCCAAGGTCGCTCAAGATTTCCCTCTCTGTGGATATGGGGGATGGACACATTGGCGATACCGAACGAGATCGTGTCATCGCTACGAAACCCGCCGAACCTCACGGTGCGTCCAGGCTCCAGTAACCGATCTGTGCCGTAGAAAATCGGATAAGTCGTGTAGTTTTGCGGCACTGGCTCCCGGCTGTAGTAGGTGTTCCGGGACTGAATGACAGCGCCGTCAGGTGCAGGTTTTGGGCGTTGCAGGCGCGCGATCAAATGATCGATCTTGCCCGAGAACACAACCGCATCAGTGATCGCTCGCTTGAACACAGGGTGTCTGATGATGGCCGGTACGCTAGCCACGGACTGGACGCGGGCACTTAGGAATGCCTCGGCATCGACGGAGCCTCTTCCGAGGTCGATCTCATCCACATTATCTGTGAGCACTTCAAAGATCGCCTGCGGATATTTCCCTTTGATGCGGGGCTGAAGCACCTCGATCAAGGTGTCAGGAGGGCAATTTCTCCAGCAGAAAATGAGTGCAGTCGAGCTGATTACACGGGAGCGAGACGCCCCAACCTCCGAGCTCAGTTGAAGGATTGCCAACGCAATCTTGAGCTCGTTCAAACTCCTTGTGGGTTGTTCCATGTGTCTGACCTTGATGAACAAGGCGGTCACTTTAAGATGCGATTTGGACTGCTGGCAACCAGGGTGGACGATTACAGACGATGCTGCCTGGCTTGTTGGTGTCGGTCGGCGTGGGGCGACTCCACCAATCGACAGAAGCTCCCCGATGTCCTGGCACTGCCTGACCGCTGGCACGCGTCTGTGGGATAAGAGTGAGGCCTAACACGCTGGACACTGGTTGCTACCAGCCCCCTCAAGGGCGATCATGCCACTAGCGTTGCGAGCCCCCTCAGACATGCATTGCCTATGGGCAGACCTAAAGGACTACTAGCGTGTATCAGTTGAAAGAACAAGAGGAGACAAAGCTCTGGCTTAGCCAGTTCGACCACTGCGCAAAGGATTTGGAACTGGCTGAACAGCTCGTCGATTCAATTCTCTACTGCACACTGAGCGAATTTAAAAACAACTTGATAAAACTGATAAAAACCAAGCTTCCACTGAGGCAGCCTTCAGCCCTTTTCATAGAGCGAGAGTTACAGTCCACTAAAGCAACGCTTCCACCCCCCATCTACAAGCAGAAAAAAACTCTCAATCCAATTTCGAAAAAAAAGCACAAACGGGCGCATGGTGCCGCAATACAGGCCATAAAATCGCTCCGATATACGTCTCAAGATATTGGGAGCGAAGCGCTGACAGCGCATGTCGCGAGTACGCTGTGCCGCAAGAATGACCGCCGATTCCTGCTTCACCCTACAGCTGAAAATGTAAGAAATTCCAAAGTCAGAAATTTTGTCATCGTGACCGATTTCATTGGAAGTGGCGACCGGGCACGAACGCTGCTCGATGCCATGTGGAACGTTGCGTCCATACGAAGCTGGCACTCAGGGAAATTTATCAAGTTCTGGGTCATGGCCTACAGCGGCACAGACATAGGCGTGCACAACGTCCGCAGCCACCGGTTTTCTCCCAATGTTCATATCGTCAACGAGTGCCCGACCCTGTTCAACAGTTTCGGGGAGGGTAAGGACGAAATGATTGAGCTCTGTAAGAAATATGGTTACTTCAGCAAAGACCCATTGGGCTGGAAAAAGACCGCAGCGCTGTTGGCATTCGAGCATGGGGCACCGAACAACATGCCTGCGATTTTCGTTTCAGGGAAATCCAGAGGGGCAAAAAAATGGACGCCGCTGTTCCCCAAGCGCGTTACGGAAACCCTCTGGAGAACAGCCGAAGTCGACATGAGCGAGGTCATCTCCCATGCCCTCGATGAGCTGAACATCCCAGAAATCTCAAAATCCCCCCGTTTTCGCAGATCAAACACTAAGGACAAATCGGCCTTCATCATTCTGCTCGCCCATGCTCAAGGGAAGCGGCGACTGGCAGAGCTTCGTCGAGTATTGCCATTGTCGCTGGACGTCCTCATCAGTGCAAAAGACCGTGCGGTCAGCAGAGGCTGGCTCACACGATCAGGCGCGCTGACCCTTGCTGGGCATAAAGCGATCCGCTTGCTCCGTCGTCAAGGGAGGAAGAATTTTGTGGCCCCGGATCCCTTCGCTTCGTATTATCCAACGCAGCTGAGGGCTCCGCTGTAGCGGAATCTAGTATCCCGCACATTGTGCGGGGCGTTTTGGGAGCAAACTATGCTTACCGTTGAACGATCTCACGCCTACTGGAGGGCGGCAGGCTCCGTGGTGTTCGCTATCGAAGTCTGGCGCCAGAAGCCTGCCATCCGCCAGGGCGGAATTTAAAGGTAGATGAGTCGCTGGAGCTCTCAGCCCTATTTGAAGGCAGGCCGCAAAGCGGGCGTGCCTGGGGACGTACTCAAGAATGCTGTGAAGACGGCAAAGCAGGTGAAGCAAGGCTGCCCACCTATCCTCACCCTGAATCACCTCTCGCATCTGACAGGCGTTCCCCATTCCTTCCTGCACCGGATGGTCAGCAGAACCTACAGGACGGAGGCGTACAACGTCTTCAAGCTCAGGAAGCCAAACGTAGGCCATAACGCGGATCGCTTCCGGTGGATATGTGCACCGAGCGAAGAATTGCTCCGAGTTCAGCGTTGGATAAATACGCACATTCTGTCCAAGGTCGAACCCCACGAAGCCAGCTATGCCTATGACAATCGTCACGGTGTGCTGGATGCAGCTGAGCTTCATTGCGGGGCTCAATGGCTGATAAAACTCGACCTCACAAACTTCTTCGAGTCTATCCTGGAGCCTCGGGTGTACGAGCTTTTCAGGTCGTTCGGGTACCAACCGCTGGTGGCATTCGAGCTTGCCCGGCTCTGCACCCGTGTCCGAGCAAGCGGTAACCCTGATCGAAGGTTCGGCAACAGGGAGCTTCCTGGAGGCCTGCCATATCCCGCAGATCCCCGCATCGGCCACCTCCCCCAAGGCGCCGCGACGTCTCCGAGGATTGCCAACCTGGTGATGCAGTCTCTGGATGAAAGCCTGCACGACTACGCCTGCGACAATGAGCTGGTGTACTCGCGGTACGCGGACGATCTGGTGTTCTCATCGAAGAATACGTTCGACCGGCAAGAGGCAATCCAACACATCAAGCTGATCGGCAAGTGCCTGATTGAGGAAGGGTTCTGGCTCAACGAGGCGAAGACGAAAATCGTCCCGCCCGGAGCCCGCAAGATCGTGCTGGGACTGCTGGTCGACGGCGATGAGCCCCGGCTTTCCAAGTCCTATAAGAAGTACGTTGGTGATCACCTCTACTACCTTTCCCACCCCAAGATCGCCCCTATGGCCCACGCCAAGCGTCATGGGTTTCAATCGCTACAGGGGCTGATCAATCATGTCAGTGGGAAGATTGCCTACGGCTTCAGCATCGAGCCAGATTGGGCCAAGAAACAAGGTAAACAGCTAAAAGGCATCTGCCGAAAGCTCGAACTCGACCACGTCATCTTTCCATGAGATACCCGAGGCAGTGGGCCCTATAGCGCGTCAATAATGGCTCGCTCGCCTTTGGCGATCATCTTTGGAATGAAGTCGGGATCGTCGGACGTTTTGGGAACATGATGCTCACTGTTGATCCGCTCAACCTGCTCCATAAGGACTTGCGCGATCAGCTCCGCCTCCTTCGGTGCCCACCACTGGGACAAACCTCGCGCCATGACTGCGCGGCTAGCTCCCTGAGTCCCGATTTCAGCCAGCAGTGTCGCCATGAGTTTCAGGTGATTATCAAACGTCGCGAACAGGTACTGAACCTTGTTTTCAGCCAGCGATTCGTTGATGCGCCGTACGAAATCACTGAGATGAGTGATGTCCCAGGCGGCATTCTTCACACCGTCGATTGCCGCAGACCTGTCGGCAGATCCCTTGTTTTTGAACACCTTTTTTCGGCCCGGCGACTTCGACCCTAGATAGATGACCGCGAGCATCATCGCGGGCCCGGCGAAGATCATTTCATTCACCATCCAGTCCACCAGCCGCAAGGCCTTTTCCAAGGCGGGCAGCTTGGCGTAATCCAGCTCCAGCACTTTCAATGCAACGATGTAATTTCGGTTCCAACGTTTGAGAGGTGCAGCCATATCACCGATATGCGCCTGTCGAGCAACGTAGGAGCGCGCGACACCGTCGGAGTAACCCAACGCTACATTGAGCATGTCCTGGGGAGAGGCATTGTTCGCGGCGCGGAACCAGCCAAGCTCCTCTGCAGCACTTTCGTTGCCGCAGCCATGAGCGAGTTCGTGATAGGCAATACTCGGCTCGAACCCAATGTCCAACAGGTGCGCAAATCCGAGCAGGCCCGCGCACGCTCTCAGTTGGTCGTTATCAATCGTGCGACCGCCCTGAACAACCTTTGCCAACCGGGATGCGACGTTACGATCCGGGAGTATCACAGTCTTGATCCCGAGATCTCGATTGTTGAAATAGACTGCCGGCTGGTAGATGCCCGCTTCCGGGGCCACATATCCAGGTAGCAGAAAGTTTGCTTCCTTGAGCAATTCGGACGTGGCCATCAGGTCGTCTAAGGGAAAGTCCAAAGGGAGAGCCCAAGAGATTGGTTTTTGGCGAGGCTTCACGCGGTTATCCATCACGGATGGGATAGACGAGTTTACCAGCTAAGGCGAAGGGGTACGGATGGCTCAGCGCCAGGAACTCGTCCACCTTTTTTCAGAGTCTTAGCCCCATCTGAATCGACGGTCGCCACGATTCAATCACAGCGATCCAGGAGCGATGCTCACACAGACACCATGGAGAGAACCTCAAAGTATTTGTACCGCTTCTTCTTGGCAGCGCTCTTCGCCTCTTGCTCTGCGATCAAAGAGCTGAGCGTATTGGCGTCGTAGGTAAAAATCTCTTCGTCCCCTTCAAACGTCTTGGTCACCTTCAGCGTTACACGAAGCCTGGGAGACGATGATTTGCGCTGCACGGGCTTGGCAGGACTATCCAGTACAGGCTTTGCCGCAGGGGCTTCGGTCACTGCCGACGCAACAGAGCCGGCGCTCCCAAACAGTGCTTTGCGCATTTCCTCTTCGCTCAGATTCAAAGTCATTGGGGCGGCTCACATGGCATAGACGGCGCTGCACGCTTGGGTAGGGCAGCGTGAGGCAGAGAGATTTAAGAGAGTGCCATTATGACCTAAGTGGCCAACGGATGCTCTCATCACCGCCGGTTTATCACCTGCGACCTACGTCCTGAGATCGTCGATTCGCAGCTGCCGCATAGTCCCGCGTTTTTCAGAAAAATGACTATGATCAAAGCGCAACGGCATTAGTGCGACCAGTACGCAGGGAATAAGCGCATGGCAAGGATCCGTCGGATTCAGATCGAGAACTTCCGCTCTATCCAACGCTTGGATTGGTGTCCCGCACCGGGCTTCAATTGCTTGGTTGGCCCTGGCGATAGCGGAAAATCCAGCATTCTCGATGCCATAGATCTTTGCCTGGGTGCGCGGCGCAGTGCACCGTTCGGCGATACTGATTTTTACAGGCTAGATGTCACTCACCCCATCCTGATTACAGCGACGTTGGGCGGCCTCCCTGACGACTTGATCAACCTGGATAGCTACGGTGATTTCCTGCGTGGCTATGACCCCGCTAATGGAGCGCTGGAGGACGAGCCGCGATTCGGCATTGAAACGGTCTTAACCCTGCAGCTCAAAGTCGAGAGTGATCTTGAGCCGGTTTGGCAGCTTCACTCGGAACGGGCAATCCAACAAGGCATCGAGCGAAACCTCGCCTGGAAAGATCGCGCACGGATTGCCCCAGTTCGTATCGGCAGCTATGCCAACACCAATTTTTCGTGGAGCCGTAACTCCATCCTCAACAGACTGACAGAGGAGAGGCCGGCTTTGGGCGGTGCGTTGGCAGCGGCAGCACGGGACGCCCGCAACGGCTTCGGGGTGCAAGCCGGCGCGCAGCTCCAGCAACCCCTTCAGATCGTGACGCAGACGGCTACTCAGCTTGGCGTACCGGTGGGCGCCTTTACCCAGGCCCTGCTCGATGCCCATGCCGTCTCAATCGGTGACGGAGCCATTGCCCTGCACAACGAGCAAGGCATCCCACTACGATCATTGGGCACGGGATCCTCTCGACTGCTGATCGCTGGGCTCCAGCGCCAAGCAGCCCAAGCTGCATCAATCGCATTGGTCGACGAGGTAGAGTTCGGACTGGAGCCGCACCGGTTGATTCGATTCATGGACTCCTTGGGAGCCAAGAACTCCCCTGAGCCTCTGCAAGTGTTCTTGACCACACACTCGCCCGTCGCTCTGCGAGAGCTGTCAGGACATCAACTCTTTGTGGTTCGAGCACAGCAGGGCCATCACGTAGTGCTCCAGGCCGGCATATCGAATGACGTACAAAGCACGCTACGAACTGACCCTGAGGCCTTCCTGGCCAAGCGCGTCGTGGTGTGTGAGGGAGCCAGCGAGGTCGGCCTCATGCGTGGCCTGGATCAATACTGGGGCGGTTTGGGCGCCACCTCCTTCTTGGCCCTCGGCGGCGCCTATGTCAACGTCAACGGCGGCGAACCTGATAACTGTTACACGCGAGGCTCAGCACTGCTAAGCCTTGGGTACCAAGTGCTCGTCATCGTCGACGCAGACAAGCCCGCGACTGCAGCAATCCAGGCTGCATTTCATGCGGCAGGTGGACAATCGGCAACCTGGGGGCAGGGTCGAGCCCTTGAGGACGAACTGTTCATCAATTTGCCAGATGCTGCGATCGACAGGCTGATCGCTATAGCCATCGATGCGCGCGATCGTGAACTGGTAAACAGCCACATTCGTGATCGATCGCAAAACGCTTTGAGCCTGGACGCAATTCAAGCCTTTCGCGCACAAGGGACGCCCTATGCCCCACCCACGCGGGCGTTACTGGGCCTCGCGTCGCGCATTCGTAAAAATGGCTGGTTCAAGTCGGTCACCACCTACGAGCTCATCGCAAGAACGATCATCGGCCCTGAGCTCCAGGCCTCTGGCCCCGATCTGCAAGCGACCATCAACCGGATCAGGGGTTGGGTACATGCCGCCTGAGATCGCGCTGTTCGACTTCGCAGGAGGCTCCATAACGGCTCCTGCTGGGTGTGGCAAAACTCAGCTGATTGCAGACACGTTGGCTCAGCACACCGGCCCAAGACCCGTTTTGATCCTCACCCATACCAATGCTGGGGTCACCGCTCTGCGCGGGCGTATGGCCCGTGCCCGGGTGGCCTCAGGCTCGTACCGAGTAGCCACCCTGGATGGCTTCACGATGAAGCTCATTGGCAGATTCCCTGCCAGGAGTGGGCATGACCCTGCAATCATGCAACTTGCCAACCGGGCAAACGATTATCCGGCTATTCGCGCAGCAGCCTTGTCGCTACTGAGGGCCCGGCATGTTGATCAGGTGTTGCGATCAAGCTATTCCCATGTGTTGGTCGACGAGTACCAGGACTGCAATCAGGTGCAACACGCCATCGTCACCTGCCTGGCCGCGACCTTGCCCACGTACGTGCTGGGCGATCCGATGCAGTCCATTTTCGACATCGCGCAAAACAGGTTGGTCGATTGGCACACTGAGGTGATCCGAGACTTTCCCGTCATTGGCGCCTTGACCACACCTTGGCGCTGGCGACTCGCCGGCGCCGAGAACCTGGGTAACTGGCTTCTCCAAGTCCGACAACTTCTGGAAGCAGGCCAGCAGTTAGACCTCACTACAGCCCCTCCTGAAGTTCAGTGTATTCAGATCCAGGTCGCGACCGCAGATACGCAGCGGCGAAACGCAGCCATGACCCCTCTGCGCCAAGGGGAGACCGCACTCGTCATCGGCGATTCAAGAAACGCCGTTGGCCGACAACGCCTGACAAGCCAAATGTCAGGCGCTACGACGGTTGAACCCGTTGACCTGCCAGACCTCATCTCCTTCGCTCAGAACTTCGATCTTGCAGGGCCATGGGCCCTCAACCAGATCGCGAACTTCGCAGGGATTGTGATGACCGGCGTCGGCATCAATCCTTTCCTCACACGTGTCGAGACGATTCGAAACAACCGGCACCGCACCCCGCCTACGGTTGCAGAATCCGTTGCTGTGAGCTTCCTCGCTGAGCCGACCTTTCTGGGGGTGATCGATCTTTTGCAGCGCTTCTCTCAGCAGCAGGACTGCCGCGTTTACCGCCCGGAAATTCTTCGCTGTTGCATTGCAGCGCTGAGGATGGCCGCGTCCCGAACCCACACATTCCTTGAAGCAGCCGTTCAGATCCGAGAGCGCAACCGCCTCCAAGGTCGGCCATTGACCCGCCGGGCGGTTGGCAGCACGTTGCTGTTGAAGGGGTTGGAGGCTGACGTCGCGGTCATTTTGGAGCCGGAGAACATGAACGCCAGGAACCTTTACGTGGCAATGACACGAGGTGCCAAACGACTCGTCATCTGCAGCCAGAACCGATTCCTCGGCGCCTAGGATAAGGCAAGGTAGCGCGCCTGCCCCTTTCTACGTTGCCGCCCAATCGTGGGCTTTTCTCGGGATCGATAACCTTCCTTGCGGCTGAGGTGACGAGCATCCTTATGAATCAGGTGAGGGTTGTCCCCCGCCGTGGCCTTCCAGCTGTACTCGTAACGCAAATCGCCTTCGGTGATCTTCGACATTGGAGCATTTCTCAGTTAGGCCCCTCATTGGGCCTGACTTGAATGAGGGCAAAATCATGGCAATTCAAGGATCCAATACTCACATATCCTTTAAAACAGAATTACCAAAGCCGAGGTGAATAACGACCACATAGGCTTGTGCGTATACCGGTAGTATCTCCGGTACTGACATGCCAGTGACCAGGCCCCCGCTCGGCTGGTGCTCCCTCATTGGAGCAGGAAGCTCATCCAGGCAGGTCAATTGGCACCCCGAATAAGACACTCAGATCAGGGCACAGAATTGAACGTTTTTAGCATTTTGGAAAAGCCCAGAGCACCCATCGCGCTGACTGAACACAACTACAACAAGAAAACGAGTCGAGCCAAACCCTACGTATGGAACACGGGAAACGAGGTCAAGTCGTATGCCCTCTGTCCGGCCTGCGTTAACCCTGTCCTTCTGGTGAATCGTCACGTCGCCAAGACCGATGCCAAGATCCTCTACGCCAAACACGCCGGGCGCTCCATACCTGGGCTGGCTGAGCACGATCAACAAGCCTATGAAAGCTGCCCGTTCCACAACCCGGAACGCTTTGATAGCAAAACACGCCGAACCGATCAGGTGCGTAACGATGAGATTCGAGAAGCGCTCATCAACCACATCCACCTGGTGATCAAGACCCTGGAAACGGCCACCGGCATCACATACAGCGATGAGCTGGTGGAGGGCATGCTGAGGGATTTTGGCGCGAACCAGGGACATCAGTACAAAGCCATCAGCCTGTACAACCTACCCTTTGGCTTTGCCTACATGACGGAAGCGCAAGACATGTATGGGCTGAAAGTGGACAACGACCTTGCTGAGCAAATCACCGAAAACTCGGTCGGGTTCGAGGTGGGGACTTATCGGAAGGTGATACGCAAGAAGGGCACGAAAGGCACAAGCCTGCGCTTGTACTTTAACAACCACCGGTTGGGCGAGTCATCGATAGGTGATGATTCGATCGATCTGGTCGTTGCGGAGATCCACAACGCCACGCGCACTTCAACGATTGTGTGCTCCAAGACCATCGAGTTCAACAGCGAATACTTCTTCAACACGTACATGCGGCGTGAGCGCCTGCGCCTGCTTGCGCAGCAGTACCTGTAAAGCAGAACAGAGCTTTGGGCTCGTTGTACAAATAGCCTACAGGTTCGGGATGGATAATTGCTGAGCGTGATCTCATCCCACTGTCCTACGGGTGGCTAGCATTACACCGTAGCGCCGTCCTTCTGGCGCGCCGCAGGATGTATCTCTTGCCTGAGCCCATCACCCGGGCGTCACCGCCGCGCACCTTGCCGCTGCGCACAACCAATTACAGCGATCAGGTATGCCGGTTGATCGAGCTGCAGCCGCATGATACCGTCAGCCATCGATTTACCTGAATCGAGCGGTCGGTCAGCAAAGCCATTGCGCGCAGGCGTTTCTCCCTTCTTTTCGCTAGCACTTCGACAATAGTCAGCGGGAAGCCGACGCCCTGACGTATTGGAGAATTGCCATGCGCGTGCCGATCTATCCGAATGATTTGCAGCCCCGTGGATCCTTCAAGAGACTAGCCGGCTTCCTCAAAAAGAAGTGGCCAGGCCATCACCCAATCCAGCAAGCATTGGCCAACGAAATTCTGTCCAAAGGGTTGGGGTATCTCAGTTACTTTCAAGTCAGAAACACATCCCTCACCTGCCATCCTAAGGCGCCTAGACCTTCAGAGGCCGACGTACGCGCGCACATAGCAGCTGAGATTTCTTCGGCTTTGAACCAAAGCAACGACACCTCCGTACCGCGTAGTACTGTGGATCGCTTCGTCGACGCCCTCCCCTTGAACGCGCTCTCCGCGTACAAAAAGCAGGCTCCCCAACAATCCCCAAGTTTAGTACCGAACACTTCAAAGTCGATCTCGCAGGCAATCAGATTTGCCCAGTGAGCGATGAGCGCCCCGCAGCCCACGTGTCAAATTACACCTGCCCGGCTCCCGTTCAGGTTCCAGTACCGACGATATCGTTCAAGAGATCAAGGTTGCCCAGGAAGCCAGCCAAATCGGTACCTCAATCCTATATCGACGCGATCAGCAAGGTAGTTGAGAGCTCAGGCAATCTTCGTCATCAAAGCCTTCTTGCTCTGCTTGAAACGGGAGTCCGGTGGCATGAGATCGCTGGAGCGAAGGTTCTGCGAATCCACAATTTCGATACCAGCCCGCCTTTCAGTCTTGATGTCAAAAAATCGAGAATGCCGTTGCCGGTTCCCGATGTAGCAGTCGTTCGCAGGTACATCGCTTCGGAGGGACTGACGCCAGGTGACTATCTCTTCCCATCCCAAAACGATCGTACCCAACCAATGCGGGAGAGTGAGTTGTTTAACACCTGGAGATCCTGGGAAGCATCTGCAGGTCTGCCATCTGAAAATCTCACGCCCACACATATCAGGATTGCGTTCACCCATCGCAACCTTCAAAGCGCGATGGATCTGGCAGAGAAGAAAGTGATCGCCACTAAACTGGGTCACGACAGTAAGGGCATGTCTGCCCATTACACCGTTGATCCAAAAGGGGTTCATGTCATTCGCAAAGACAACTCCTGATCGACCGAAGGCTGGTGCCGCCTCCACAGTGACGTCGAACGTGTCGGCACTGTGGAGCAGTTCGTCGCGAGATCATCAATGCGCTTCACCCTGCCGCACCATGGTGCAATGGCAACGTATGCAACCAATCCGTTGTATCCTCCATGACCGCCCAGCAGGTGCTCCTGGCACAGGTAAGACTTCTTCATATGCCCACCAAATTCGTGCTCTTTGACGCCTTCGGCACACTCCTCACGATACCCAAGGGTCGGCACCCCTACCGTCAGATTTTGAAAGAAGGTATCCGGCAAGGCCGCAGACCCAGGCCGGATGACCTACGCCAAATCCTCACTCGCAACCTCGATCTGATCGAGGCAGCGAAGCTATTTGGGATCAAAATCCAACCTGCCCAGCTGGCCGACATCCAGGGTGATCTTGAGACTGACATGAACAGCATCGAGGCCTACGCTGACGGTCTTCGCGCCGTCGAAACGCTTCAGGCCGCAGGCATCAAAATAGCTATCGCTTCGAACCTGGCATCTCCCTACGCCGACGCTGTTCGGCGCCTTTACCCGAGTGTCGACGCGTGTGGGTTCAGCTTCGCATTAGGGGCCATGAAGCCTGAACCCTTCTTTTACCGAGCGACATGTGAGCTCCTAGGCGCTGATACCGGTGACTACTTCGGGAACAATAAAGTGGTCATGATCGGGGATTCGCCAAGGTGCGACCGAGACGGGCCTCGGGCAGTAGGGATCCGGGGCGTCTTGCTGAACCGCCAGAGTGGGAACGATTTCCGCAATCTCGTTGAATTCAGCGATACGGTGTTATCCAGCCAATCGTAGTGGCTCAGATCCGACCATTACCGATGCACAGAGGAGTCGTCATGCTGATCGAACTCGACCTCAATACAAATGACTCAGAAGCTCTGCTGCGCCACTGTCTCGATTTCCAACCGAGCTCAGGAGACGTCCGGGAAGACGCCAGGCTGGCAGACGCGCTAGAGGCTTTGGCCTTTGCGATCAAAACCTCAATGAACTCCAGGCATCCAAGCGACGAGCCAGTGGAGGCGGTTGATCCTGGCCTGCTCCAGGCAGCGATCAATCTCTTTCACGACAAGGCACTGGCCATCAACTGGTTATCCAGGCCGATGGGGGCTCTAGGGGGCAAGCGTCCAATTGATGTACGTATCGATGAAGCACTCACGCTGATCGCGCGGCTGGAGCATGGGATCGTATCCTGAGGCTGGGCCTTGCCTTGGCACATCGACTGCAGAATCTGACGGCAGAGATCAAGCCGGCCTTTCAGAACGTTTTCAAGCCGTCTCCAAAAAGACCGTTTGCCACAACACGAACGTTGTACGCCTCTATGGCATGCAGATTCTCTTTCAGCCACTGCTCGCCCTGGGTCTGCTCATGATCTTCCGGGCGGCAGGTATCTTCTTCGGGTTGCTTGCATGCTTCGTCATCGGGAAGGAAGTTTTCCATTGGCGGCTCTCAGTGCGCGTGTCTTTTTACCGCGAGTTACTCAATACCGTCGTCATCAGAATGGGACTGCTGAATGTGTGTTCGTTGATCGCTGACCCCGAAACGCCCCCTCAGCCTTGTACTCGCCGTCACTAGGCCATCGACTAGGTTCGTCTCAATGGCAGCTCGAAAAGAAAGACTTCCATCCCCCAAGCTCCGCGACATCCGCCCCCGTGGCTGAGAGCAGCACATGGCGACTCCCGGAGAAGGTCTGGGCTATCAGGTAGCCCTGGTCTTCATGGAACTCAACCACGGTCGAAGTTCTGATCAAGCGACCATCTGGAAAGCGCTGCTGGCTATCTCTGTAGACTCGCCTGGTCAGGCAGAACCCCTCAAGCTGAGGCTGGTAGAGAATCGCGGTTGGGGTGGGCTGGAATTCAATGGATGCTACTTGCATCACCACTGCCGGCAGCGAGTCAGGTGCAGACATTGTGGTGCTCTTGACCGGCAAGCCAATCGGCGATGACGTAATGGTCGCTACCGCACAGCGATCGCAGCAACACAAACCCCTCTTTCTTGCCGACCGTCGTCACTTCGGGCGTCGCAATGGTGGTTCCATCAGCGATCAGGCCTGCCCGATCCAGAAACACACGAGCGGCGTATCGAGCTCCCACTCGTGCGGCTTGGGTGAGGTAGGCATCAACCAGCACATCCCACCGAATCTGCTGAGCATTCAAAACCTCCTGGGGGATTGTCACCGCATCGATCGCAGCGCCCCGTTTTACTTCTGTCACGTCAGATCTCCACAATCTTGCAAGCATCAAATCCAGTCTGTTCCAAGGGGTAGCCCTTCGGGTTAGAGATGAGCCGGCAGCCCCCTATTTCAACGTCGATAGAGTGATGCGTATGCCCAAAAATCCACGCATCGGCCTTCATCACGAGCGAAGGCCAGTTGTTGCAGTACGCTCCCGTGAGATGTCCGTCTTGCTCATGGCCTCCCACTTCAACCAGCGGCGAGTGATGGGTTATCACCACCGTGCGTCCTGCGAATGGCTTGTCCAATTCAGTTGAAAGCCACTCCTTTGCCTGGCGACTGCGCGTGGCGACGTCGTCGGTACGCAGACGTCGGTAATTTGACCCGGCGCGTATGACCTTGAAGTCTGTCATCGTGTCCCTCGCGACTGCAGAGGCCGCAGTCACATCTCCTGTCGCTGCAAAATCTGTCCAACCCGTGCAACCCAGGAAGCGAACGCCATCGCGGATGAAGACGTCCTGCTCAAGCACGTGAATGTGGCTCGCTGCCTTTTGCCTGGACTTCTCCACCGTCCGATCAAAATGGCCGGAGTAAAACTCGTGGTTGCCCAGGATGTACAAAACCTCGGATGAAAACACCTCATTAGCCCACTGAATCCCGCGCTCTTTGGTGTGGATGTCCCCGGCCAGAACAACGAGATCGGCGTCCAATACAGCTGGCTCGAACCGCTCAAATTCGAGATGCAGATCGGACAGCACGCAGACCCTCATCAACCCACCCCACTTCTCGATTTAGCAGTAAATTGAGGCATCAGTACCTACACCGATCACACCTGACGCCTGGGCAACGCAATGGGTGCGCAGCCCCGATGAGATGCTCATCGTAACCCAGGTTGACCAATAGCGTAAGATACCCCGTTTAATGGTCTGCGCAATTATGGCTCTATCCTGGCTTTTGGACGCTTATGTCACTCAAGACCGAGATAGCGGCAACGCTCAGAGCTGTTCGCGAGCAGAGACAGGTCAGCTATGAGAACCTGTCCGGCGGCTCCCTGCGCACGACCATCGGTTACCTTGAACGGGCGGAGGCCAGCGTGACTCTCGACAAGCTCGAAGAGATAGCGCATGCCTTGGGATTTAACCTGGTCACGCTGATCGCACTGTGCGTAGCGAGTCAGCAGAAACTCAGCGCTGAAGCCGTTCTTGAAGAGGCGACAATCGAATTACAGAGCTTTCTGGCGGCAGACGGCATGGAGCTTATCCAGAACCACCTTCGAGATGGGAAGCTGGTAAAACGCGCTGCTGGCAAGCCTCTCAAATCCCGAAACCGTGAAGCCGTGCTTGCGCTTAAGGCTCAGGGCAAGACGCCGGCTGAGGCAATCAAAATGTTGGGTCTGTCTCGTACCACTGTGAACCGTTACTGGCAGCACGAAACCAAGGACGAATAGACGATCAACGAGAAATCGGAGGGTAATCGGAGCGCGAAGAACAGCATGAACTCTTTCTAGGGATTTTCGAAGAACCAGGTAGTTGAGTGAACAGATCTATTGAAAGGCAGCCAAGTTTATGACCCGGCTGCCACAGCGTCTCACACAGCCCCCAGCGCCCGCTTCACGAAGCTCTGATCAACGTATCCCATAGAACCCCAAGCCTGCTTGTTCTGGCGCAGATAGTCGGCCAACTCATCCACCCCGGCGCCTTCTGGAAACTCCAGCAGCTCACACATACGGTGCAGTGTCTGGATGGGGATCCCTATCTCCTCAAGGGCGTTTACCCCTGGCGGCAAATGAAGGTTCTCGAACTTGATCCTGACGTTGCTGTAGTCAATCGTGCTGCGGATTCCCTTCTTGATCGCGTGCAGGCGAACGACGTCCTCCAACAGCCCCAGTACCTTGGGAATCGTGTAGCCGAAAGTGTTGCTCACCAGTTTCAAGTCGTTGTTGAGCCCACTAGATAGGGTCAACTTCTCATCAGCTTTGACCCTTTTTTGACCCGTTCTGACCCGCTCCTCGTCATCCCTGATCCGCTGCTTGGTGTGTTCGATCTGGCCTTTCAGGTAGGCCGAGTAGCTCTCTGCTTTCTGGTAATTAGTCAGCTTGGCCAAGATGTTATCGGGGGTTTTGGTCTGCAGCCCATTCGTGGAGAACGCCTTGGGCACAAGCCTGCTGCTGATCTTGGCCAAGGTTGTCAGGAAACCTGGCGCCGGCGACCAATGAAACAAGAGGGACTCGAACTCGTCCTCGTCGAGCATCTCAACCATGCTGTAGAGCTGTTCGAACTGCTCCATCCTGAAGAAGGAGTGCTTCTTAACCAGATCGATGGAAAAACGATCCTGAGAAAAGGCAGCCTCAAACCTATCCTGGGAGTACTCAGACAGGTGACTCGGCTGTGCGCTGGCGAGCAGGTTCAACGGCGTATCTTCATCCTGAATTCCCAGAGGCACATCGACCTCCTGGTTCAGATTGTCCTCTGGAACATCTTCCAGGCAGAACACCTTGCCCACGAAGTGGATGCCCATCCTGCCCGCTCGACCTTTGATGTTGCCATGGGTGAACTTGTCGATCCCCCGGCTCCCGTTACGATTGTCATAGATGACGACATTCTTCGCGATCGTGTTCACCCCCTCAATGATGGTGGCGGTGCACAGTAGGAAGCGAAGGTCGCCGGCATTGAATCGGTCAGCGGTGTACTGCTGGAGCGCTCTGGGGAGACCGCCAAAATGTAGACCAATGCCGTTTCTGAGGGCATAGGTATAGTCCCACTCAGGATCGAACTCCTGTGCAACCCAGTCGATGTGTTCACTGTGAAACGGCTGGCCATACCCCAGTCTGACGAGCTCGCGAGCAACCTTGCCGGCCACGCCGGACGACTTGCAGTAGATGATCGTGGCGCCTTCGCACTGGGGTGCGATCTTCGCCAACATCGCGAGCTTACCGTCATCGTCGTTGGCATCTACGCCAAAGGTCTGCACATCAACAGCAACGGTGTTGAAGTCGGCGGAGATGAACGTGTGGTCGTAACCAAGCTCGGTCAGGCCTCGAATGCTGTTGACGAAAGGCCCGGTGAGGTAGAACTGCTTGGATACCTTCAGCAGCTTGCTAAGGGCAATGTTCAGTTCGATAACCCGTTCATCATTGAAGTCAGTACTGCCACTTTTGAGCTGCTGGAAGGCCAGCTTGTAAAATTCGTCGATGACGAAGAGATCGATGGCCTTGATGTCATCACGCTCGTTGACTCGCTCTTGAGTCAGGACGTACACCACCCGCTCGCTACGACATTCTTGCGAGCTGTGGTGAATGATCTGGTAGACCTCTCCGAAACGCTCCTGAAGCCGCCTACGCGTCTCGTCAGCCAGCGCAACCGTCGGTACCACCAGAACGACACGATTGAAGCGACCGAGCCCCAGCAGCGAGTCGACGATGGCACTCTTACCCATGCTGGTGGGCGCACTGAGCACGACATTGCGGCCATCCTTGAGCAGATCGAAGATCCGGAACTGCATCGAGTGGAAAACATAATCTTCCGAGAACGGCGTGCGGTAAACGTCGAGCGCAACCCGGTCACCATGGGATAGCTCGGAAAATTCTTTCTTCAGATACGGGAACAGCCCAGCCTTCCTGACCATGTTGCGCAGAATGCCGACGTGGTCGATGAATTTCTCACGGGCATCCAGCGCCCGAATCGTCAAGTCTCGCCCCAGAGGTGTGGAGACGGGGTTGGACAGGAGAGAGTTGACCGCTGCCAAGTAGCGGAATGCAGAAAACCCATCAGCGCCCAAGCTCGTCTTGGCTGCATCATAAACTTCAGTCATACGGCCTCCCTGACCTTATCGTCCAGCAACTGCGTCAGCGTATCCAAGCTTGGTGCGGGGTAAATGAACACATCGATCGTGAGTTCAGCAAACGTGGCGTCATGATTCAGGTCATCAGCAAACGCCTCAAAGAGGGCTGCCGTTTCCCGCTCCAGATCGTCCTCGTGCCCGGGTGTCTCAGGGTCGGTCAGTAACGAAGAGTCGTATCCGACGAACAACACAAATCTGAACCGATCCAGGTGTGCATCGAACGGGTTGCTCTCGTCCAGGATCACGTCGATGTCATGACGCAGCAGGTAATCATCATCCTTGATGTCGAGAATCTTGCCCCTGGCGTTGTTGAAACACTCCGCAATTTGCTCGTATAGCTCCTGGCGTATCTCAGGCAGGCGCTTGGTGATGTTCGCTGCCGTGACCAGCTCACTGAAGCCAACCCATAGCTGATCGCCCTCAGGGTCTCGCCTGACGATATGGACGTTTTCAAGGATCTTCTCTTCGTCCCCACCGTCAAGGTAGAGCAGACACGGGATGGGCTGGCTCGCATGCGTTTGCCGTATGGTGGCATGGAGAAGCACTCGCCCGAGGAATGAGCGCACATCAGCCAATGAAGCAAAAACCGTGCTTTTCAGGCGCTGCGCTTGCTCGACCAAGGACAGCTTGTGAATATCCGCAAGCTCATTGGGACGCAGGAAGACCTCATCCAGCCATTTGCACACGTTGTCGACGATGTGCTTGTAGCGATATTTTTTGAGTGAGTATTGCTGATGCAATACGCGACCATTTCGCTTAGCGCAGGGGGTAGCCAATGCACTGCGAAACGGAACCAAGATATGAGGCAGTTGGCGTTTAACGTAGACCTTGCGACCTGCCCGCTTCTGATCCTCCTCGACCAGGCCTTGGAACCAGGCGTTCAGATCGGCGCGTAAATAGGATTTGCTGTCGACGGAGTGAATTCTGCGGGACAGCGCACCTTTACGGGTGACCGTATCTAGAATCCCTCGCCAGATGTCCTCAGCCGCGACTTCGTTACTCAAGATGACGCCATGAAGATCATACGAAGCGAGTCGAATGTTCCTGATGCCCATGAGCTCAATCTCGCGCATGGTGTGAAAGATCTCCCAGAACGCCGCGTCAACCCATGTCGCTACGTCCACCCCGCTGGGCGCGACGTAATCAGAGGTTTTGGAATTCAGGTAATCGATCAGATCATTGCGCCCGGGCTTTCCCATGCGCTCTTCACGCTTAATGAGCAGGTATTCAAGCGTAACGTTGGTCGCATGCTGCGTGACGATCCGAAATTTCCTAGGCACCGAGAGCGTGGGCTCGCATTGCATGGATTTATGCAGGATCGAACTGTGCTTGATCTTTCTCTTGCCGGCACCTGAACTGAGAGCGGTCAGGTCGTTCCTTGCCCAGAGTGTCTTGGCCGTGGTTTTCACCTGTACGAACTCGACGAAGTCATCGCAAACGACATCAATGTCGTCGGTAACCTCACAGCGAACACGTTGAATTGTTTTGTCCCGCAACATCTGGGTGACGTAGTAGGCAGCGACACAATCCTGGAAGATGAAGCCGTGCTTGGCAGCGACTCCGCCGGCATCATTAGGTTCCATCTCGACATCCATGGCAATTTTGACCATGAAATTTATGTCAATCGCCCTCAACCGTCCAGATCATTGATGGCACATTGACGCCTAGCGCCAAGGTTACGACTCAGCCAAGCGTGTAGCTATTCCAGGGTTCTAGATCATTCTCACCTCCCCCATAGCCAGGCTCGCAAATGTCCCGACGCTGCGCGCCAAGGGAAGCAGTGTGCAAATGCTGCACATTGCTTCCTTGGGTGGACGTCACCAGGAGACGCCTCTTCAGGAGGCTCACGGGCTTGGAGATTGGTTCGCCATTTGCTGAGGCAGAAGAACCACCTATCAGAGATCAGGCGTTGCGGGCGCCGCCGCCTACCACTTGAACGAACTCGTCCCTGGCGTCTTTCCCGAACATGAACACCATGTGCTTGTGGTGCTCCATCTGAGACATCACGTGATAAAAGAACTCAGGTTGCTCATCATCAGATTTTTCAATGAGCTCCTTCAGTTTTGCAAGGCATTCCAGCTGTTTTTCTGTCAGGGAATTCCTAGCCTCCACAATCTCGGAAACACTCGATTTGGCGATGAAGGTGAAGTAATTCTTGAATAAGCCGCTGATTACATCTGACACCTGCACAGCTGGATACTGTTTGGAGTCGACAAATTTGAAATCACTTGATCCCAACACGCTATCAAGGAATTTTATTCTCTTGAAGCTTTCTTCGATCCCGTACTCATTGTCGAAGATATGGCTGGAAGAAGAAAACAGGCTGATGGTGTGACGATAAAATACAGACAAACCGTCGATTAGCTTAAACGGCTCAGTGGTGTACACCATATCCAACGTCTCGATATTCCTACACATATCGAAAAGCTTAGAAAGGCTGATTGTGCGCGACAAGTCCTCCTTACTGACCTTGCCACCAATGCGGGCAGAGACCTGCCGGTTTTTCTTGGCGATCTCGTTCAGCCTCTTGATAAATGGTGCGGCATTTTTAGAGGTGACATTGGGGTATCGATATTTGGTAAGCGCAGCTAGAAAGTCGGACTTATACTTACGCATCAAGTAGTAGAGGGCGTCTTTGTGGTAATCCACATAGGGGCGACGACCACCTGCCGGGGCATAATTCAGCAAGCCATAGCGGTCGACGTGGTCGCAGCAATCGTCGATGACATCCACTATCGACCAGTATTCCATATTCAGATTCATGTAGTGCAGATAGTAATCTGAATCAACAAGCCAAGTGAGAACCTGCTTGAGCTTTGCCGACTTCAAATTGTCAACAAACTGCCCTTTTGCCACCTGGTTGAATTTAAGTTCTTTGGCGGTGGGCGGCAACGCTAGCGCAGCAATAAGCTCCTCACACTTGCTATTAGCCTGACCACCTCGATGTACGATACCCGCCAGGACAAAACACGGCGAAGGATTATCATGCGAATCGGTGTTAAAACGCCCACCGGTCAAATATAAAGAACGTATGTTATTAGATTCATCGTAATAAAAAGTATAACTCATTACTACTCCTTAGCGATGCTCCTGTAGCACTGGCTGTCAGTCATCAATCCAGCCCCACCAGAGCTTTCAACGTATCCGTACTCTAGAGCTCGACGGCAGGCACCCTAGCACGATGACATTACGAATCGATGGCCGCTATCGATTTCGGGACAGCGTCGTCAGAGATTGAGTCAAGTCTCCCCCGGCGCGTGACTCTCTACAGCCGAGAGGCTGAAAGGATGTCGATAAAAACGAGCTCTGCAGACACTTCCAGTTTTTCGGTTTTACCGCTTGGCAGGGTCACCTCCCGCCCAAGCATGAAAGCACGAGAACGGTGTCGACTAGGGATCCCAGGCCCATGCCGCTTATGTTCATCCCTGTGGCTAACGCACCTTCATGCCAGCACAGATCACCGCCAAGCGATGAGGCCGGTCATCATGAAATCGACCTTCTGAGGGCTTTTCGCCGGAGAAACGAAGCTTCATTTCAGCCTCCGATATCGCAAAAAACCAAAAAAGTTTCCGCATTTGCACCGCTCATACGAGCACGCACTCAGCTGCTCTGGATTTGGCGTTTTTTAGGATGTGAGAAAGCGGGAGGGCTTTGATTACGGGGCTTAGAGAGGAGATCGAGGTCAGCCCGGGCAGGGTTTAAGGCGCGCGGACGTAAACGCCACGCAACAAAAGGCATAAAAAACCTGCGATTAAGAGGCTTTTGCTATTTCACATTTTCACTTTACTGCCAATACCATCCGGCTTTCTAGATTAAACCACAGCCCGGAAGGCTTGTCAATATATGAATAAATCGACGATTAGCTCGGTAGGCCAGCGCCGAAAACCCTTCTCCAAAAGCGCCCGAAAGCAGCTCGCTCCCGGCACCAGCATCCAAGAGATGAACAGCCTCACGCTAGTCAAAGGCGAGCCTCCCAGGCTTTACGAGGCAGCTACAGGCAAGCCGCTGGATTTCTACAACGAGTTCACCCAGTACCTTTGGGGCGAGATTGACACCAGCTACTCAGGAAACTCAGTTCTTGGCATGGAGAGGGGGGGACGTTTCTTTACCGAGTTCCTTTATGAAACCGGCGCCCTTTCAGGCCGCCTAGACCCTGCTACCGCTTCCGCTACCATGCAGCTTTTCCCGTCTTATCTCATCCACGGGGCGGACGCCAAAGACCCGATTGTCCGCCAGGCATTCATTCGAACAGGCCGGAAAACCATCTCCCGCAAGTCTGCGGGCCCATACATCGCAGGCGCCAACCTGATGCTGAGAGTCTGCAGTGCGATCACGTTTGAGCAGGCAGAGTTGAGCGCTTTACTTGGGGATCGACTGTCCCTGGAGCAGATAAACGCATTGCCGGAGCTCAGTCCCCGGGTGCGCAGCCCCCAGGAATTGGCTCAGATCCACGCCAACACCCTGCAGGTCAAACCCTCTCTTGGAAAAAGCGCAAAGAAAGGCCAAGGAGGCCTGCGCGCGCCCAAGAACAAGAAAAAGCGGGAGGCCAAACACATCGGCCTACCACACATTCTGCCGATGCTTGAAAACGCCCCAACTCCGCTGGATGGCTTGATCTGGTGCCTCGGGTTGGGGAGTCTGAGGGTGTCGGAGGCAATGGGAATTCGCCTGGAGGACATTAAGGTTGACGCGAAAACCGTCCGCGTCGAAGACCCCCAGGGCTTGCGTGATACGACTAACAAGGAAAGCTTCGGTTTCAAAGGCCGCAAGACGGCTATTGTGAAGATGTTCGAGCCGTTCGAATCCATCTTTTGGGAAAAACTGGCTGAGTACATGGCTGTGCGCCCCTCCTCCGACAGTCCTTGGCTGCTGCTGTCATTGGATGAAGACACGTACGGTGTACCTCTCTGCGAACTCAACGCCAACAGCGTTAACAGGGCGATCAATCGCAGCATTCAAGCCACGCAGAAGAAACTGAAGTTCGTAGCGCCTCAAGGAAACTACTCGTCCCACCAATTCCGCCACCTGTACGGCGTGTGGGCACGTAACTGTGTGGTGGTGCCTGGCCGACCTAAACCTGGCTTCGACCTGCCTGAGATCCAGTTGTTGATGGGCCACGCTGACCTCAAAAGCACTGAGATCTATGCCGCTGACCTGGGCATCAGCACCCTCGTGGACGTCGATGCCGCCAATGAACTCGTGTACCGCAAAGGCAAGGGTGAAGGCATCGACTACTACCGTGGCCTGGCCTATGCGCGCCTGGGCGAGCAGCTGCTGGAGCGGGGCCCAGAAGCGTGATCAACACAACCGACAGTATCACCCTGCACGGCGACGATGTCCTACAGAGCGCGCACGCCATCTTGCAAGAGTTGGCTCAGAAAGCTATGGATGCCGAGACTGTTGCAGGGAAAGCCAATCCCGAGCTACTGAGGGATATGCAGGCCAGACACCGTCTGGCCGTGTCGATCTTCCTACGGCATCGTAAAGGCCGGGCGTTAACCTACTCAGAGCTAACCACACTCTATAACCTCTGCCTCATACCCGACAAACAACTCGATGCCGCAATGCCTCTGTATGCCGAGCTCACGGGCGAACATACGCCAGAGCTGAAAGATGTGAGCGGAGTTCGCGTCCCTGTCCGGGCGATGTTCGTACTCTTGTGGGCTCAAGGAAAAGCCACCCTCCCCCACAACTTCAATTTGAGTGGCGTGTGGGCTAAGTACCCGGAGCTGATAGACAGCTCTCAGGGTTTCATTGACGAGATCGCTGGACTTGGCCAATCGAATCTGCAGCGTAGCGCTCGACGCTTTCAGTATCGCGTGAACTGGAAATGCCCTGAGGATGTAGTATTTGAAGAACTGTGGGATGTGGCTCCTGCAGTTGTAGATAAACAACGGGAAATCAAAAACACAGCGACGAAGGGTAGTAAAGGTCTGGATTTTTCCTATTTAGCCTGGCTTCATCTGTTTGCTACAAAGTATCCAAAAATTGTAAGTCCTGATCAGGCGCGCCTGCTTGAGGGGTATCACAAACATTTACTCCCGAGCAGAGTCGAGGTGTCCAGCGCCGAGATCAAAAAATCCTATTCGGAGTTTGCAAAACATTGGGGCTCGGTAAGCCCCAGCCAGCCGAAAAGCGAGAACTTAAAATCTAGAAGAGCACGTTATGCTGCAGGGCTTGATGGCCGCAAGAAGAGCAACCAAAAGAAGTCCCAGGAAAGAATTGCCCAAGTGGAGGCCGCAAATTGGGATGCGCAAAGCATCCTCTCTCCTGAGCAGTACGCGATTCTGCCCGGTCGCACGAGGTCTTCCAAGAACGGTTACGGATGGGTAGATGGTTATTACAACACACCAGAAAACCCTCATATTGAGGACAGTTTGGCGTCATGGGTAAAAGTTGGAAATCTGCATCTTGGTCATATTGAAGAATTTACGATAAGCACTAGGCGGATAGAGACCGGCTACATCCACATCCTGATGGATTATCTGGGTAGGTATCTGCCTGCCTGGCTGAGCAAACACCCGGATTGCGGAATTCAGTATCCCACTAATATTGAGGAATTTCACCGCTCCATATTCTGGCATCGTACAAATAAAAATGGCAAACACATTAGCCCCAACGATAAGTCGGAGCTCGAACTGCCGCTTACGCTGATGCAGTTTTACGATCTCAAACGAAGTGCTAAAACCAAAGCAAAATTCATATATACGATTTGGAGATACTTTGAAATTGCGATAGCTAACGGCGATGAACTGCTGCCGGATGGTAGAGCACTGGTCAGTGGCCCCTGCAAAAATCCGATCCATCCGGAATTGGACTCACCTGGGAGCGGCCCGGCGGGTAAAAGTGATAAGATCCCCTTGCCCATCAATTCGATGATGATGGTTGAGGCCTACATGTTGGCGCTGGATGCAATCGGAGTGGAGCTTCAGAACAAGTGTGTCAATGGTTTACTGAGCTTCCAAGACTCTTTAGACCTAAGAAGCAGCACCTGGATCGATCTTGAAAAATACGGAATCTCATATTCCATCAAACTGCGCAATCCTGACGACATTAATGAAATACTGGAAATACCCATTAAGAAAATCATTAATGCTTATTCTTGGAAGATTGAAAACTTCAAATCCAGCAATCGTGAAGCTTGTGCGCCATGGTTATCTCAACTGAGAATGCTGACAGTGGCTCTTTTCTCCGGACTACGCCTGCAAAATTGCCAATGGCTGGATGTTCGCAGTTTTGCAAAATACTATGATCAGTCTCTGATAGACAGCCTGAGCAGCTGCATACTTTATGTCAACACGGACAAAAGCGGCAACAGTCGCCCAGTAACACTTCCGTACAAAGTCATGGATATCTTAATCCAAGAACGTAACTTTCAAACTAAATTATATGGCAAGAAATACAAGCCTGTTCATTATGAAAACGATGCCTCAAGCACCAAGAAGTATGGCAAAATCCATCCTCTTTTTCGCAGCCCGTGGAACGCGGACGGCGCACCGTTTTCTGACGCCTCCTACACGCTGAAGTGGACGTCGATTCTTCGGGGTTTTCAGGAACTGTACAACGGCTTCGTACCCCCTGAAAACCGCCACGAATTCGTAGAGCAAACAGTCTCTGGGGACTGGTCTGCAGTACATACACCGCATGCGTTGCGAGCGACTTGGATTACCCATCGCCGTATTTATGCATTCCTTGATTATGCCATCATCGGAGGGCAAGTTGGCCATGCCCAGCCGTACACGAGCGCACATTATGTAGTCCCGACTCAGCAAGAGACACTGGCACTGATTGATTCCGCCAACAAGTCGGTCTCAGCGCAAGCCTTTGCTGCTTTGACCGGGAGGCCCATGAACCCGTCATCGCCTGACTCCGCGTTGGTCAAAGGCTGGGAAAAGCACCGCGATAAGACCGTGCGCGATCAGCACCTGATCTCCGTGATTCCAGATATCTTGGACATCGAAGAAACGGGGCTGGATTTGATCGCTAGCACCAAAGCTCAGCGCGTGAAATTTCTAGACAATTGCATTTGTACACTAGATGGCGATTGCCCTAAAAAATTGATGGATTTTACCAAGACAGCGCGCACGTGTGGCATTTGCCCTTATGCAGTATTCGGCGTCGATCATCTACCCGGGCTAAACGCAAAAGTCCGCGATCTTGCCAACCGTGCTGATCACCTCCAACCTAGGCTGCAGAATGTAATGAAAAACCAGCCCCACTCGTCTAACGCCGAGATAATGTGCAAAGAGCTTTCTCTGTGCAAGCTTGAATTAGCCGGGTACCGTCAAGTCGTACAGATCCTTGAGAAAAACTGGCGGGAAGAAAAGCTTCCGAAAGGGTACATCACTCGTCATCGCGACCTTGCTAATGTTGTACGGCACAGCGTTGATATGGACGACCCGAAACAGCGGATTCTCTCCATGATATTAGATATGTCCCAGTTTCCTGCGCTGGCGTCAGAGCACTACCCGCTAATTCTTGGAGAGATGGCACGTAACCCGGAGTTATTGGATGTCGTCAACCAATCAGTAGACGAAAGGGAGAGCTACATTGGTCAAATTATTTCAATTATGTATGGTGCAAACGTTTCATTCGGGGATATTGCTGCGTACGCCCTGAGTAAACCTTCTGCCCTCTCCCGCAAAGACCAAGCTTTGATGGCGATGGTGCACTGAGATGGTCAAGCGAGTTCCTGAGGCTGGGCCGAACTGACCATGCCGAGAAAACCCACCAAGGCAATGTGTAGCGGAGCGCCTGAATCAGTGACGGCGCGACGCGGCGCCGCGAAACTCAAGGCGACCATTGCTCGAATCGATGCTGCTTTGGAGGTGCTTCAAGAAGATGGTGAGCGCTTCAAAAACATCAGCAAATTGGCAGAGGAAGTAGCGCGCATTTGCGGCATCGATCGCAGCATGCTTTTGAAACGTGGAAAAACGTACAGGCAGTGTTTGGAGCGCTATCCGGCATTGCTGGGCGATGGGAGCTGTCCTCCTACCCCATACAACGTCGATATCGATCCAATGCATCCGGCCATGATCCGAGCTGCGCAGTTGGAGGAGGAAAACACCAAGCTTCGCAACATCGTGGACGATCTGTCGAAAAGGACTGTCAGGGCCGCACCGTCTCACGAGGTTGCCGCCAAAGCCAGCGTACCTGAGTACCAACGCGAATACGAAGTGACCTGCCAGCTCGTAGACAGAATCCTCGAACACAGGCCGGGCATTCTAATCTCCGAAGACACCCTGACAGACTTTGCAACTTTCAGCGGGATTCCTGAGCAAGTTGCGGATTCCAAGCTAATCGCCCCCTACCTCAAATGGAAGAATTCCCGTGCGTGAATTGAATGATGAGGGAGGAGCGCCTCTTGAGGTGCTGCGCACCATGACGCCGCAGTTGGAGTCAGCACGGAAGCTGCGCCTGGTGGTCTTGGAGATCATCGAATCAGGTAAGGGCGTGCCCATGCGAGCCGGCAAGATAAATCTCGCATGGCTCGCCGGGACAGTCGGGCTCACCAGGCAAGTGTTCTATCCAGGGCGTGGTGGCGAGGAGCTTTCCCAAATTGCTGATCTGTTGTTGGAGCACGTTCAATCCCAGCCCTCCAACAAGCCACACACGCAATACGACAAATCCTTAGCCAGTTTGCGGACGGAGATTCAGTTGCTCCGAACCCAGCTGCGTGATGCTGAGCGGGCTGTTCAGCGCTCAGCTTTCCGAGAAGAAATCATCCGATCAGGGAAGATCCTCACGTTTTGACCGGGCTCTTTTCGGGCCCCGCAGGACGCTGATCTGTTCGCCTTTTGGCGGCCCTTTTGTGTGTTTAGGAACCCTCTAACCCAATGGTGAACAGCCAATGGCAAGGCATTATTTCGTCCGAAAATTCACGCTCACATTGAGCGGCGAACGGCAATTCCATCTCCTTTCGCTGGTCACTGGGAACACCTTCAAAGCGAAGCTTGATCCATCGCTGATGTCGAAACCACTGTTCCCAGGAATGACCTATCGCGCGTCCATCGTTAAGCGCGGTCGAGGAGTCGTCATCGCCTCAGTTGCCCCGGTTGCGTCAGTTGCCCCGGTTGGTTCAGTTGCATTAGATGCTGAAGTCGGACTCGATGAGTGCAAGGCGCTGGCAGGCTTTGTTAGTACTCAAGGTGCCCTACCCCTCTATACCGCGCCTCATGGTCTTGGGAGCGTGTTGATCGAAACTGCCTTGGCCGAAGGGCGCCGCGTACGGCAACTGCTTGATCATGAGAACCGATTCATACTGGGGAAGCATCTTGGCGATGCCCAAACAGCCCAGCTGCAGTTTGCATGGGAGGACTACTTAGCCTTCCAGGACTCGGTTGCGGGCTTTATGCGCCAAGGATTCGACCAGATCGCAGCGGAGCGAATGACAAAGTGCCTGTCGGTAGACGCTGACGCCATCCTGGCCAACCCCCTCATAGCCTTACCGTTTCTTGAGGCCGATGCCGATGCTGTTCCAACGGTGCTGTCAGGCTTCGAGTCGAATCCTGGATTGAGGCATGCCCTGGGGCTGCTGAGGTACCTGGAAGCACAGTCCCTGGCGGGCAATACCGTGGTGGAGGTCGGGTCTATTTGTGGAAGTGGTGATGTTGGAGACGTTGGCGGTTTGGATGATGTGCTTCAGGCAGTTCGGGAATGTGAACGCCAAGGGTGGGTTGTCGAGACGGAGGGACTGGTTCAGCTTCGGAGCAACTGCTGGCTACAGAACGCAGTACGTGACCATCTGACCAGAATCTGCGGGCCGTTTCACCCAGTGTACAGCGAGCGCGAGCTTGAACACGCTTTCAGTCGTTTGGGCGCGTTCACTCCCGATCTCTTCGCTCAAGACATGCTCGACGAGGTATCGCTGGCCATTAACGCTCGCGTCGTGCTTGTGCGTTATGACGATATCAAAGCAGCCAGTGAATTCACCCAGCAGTATTGTGCTGTCTCTGAGCTCCTCACAAACGCCGCTCCAACATTGGTGACTGCCGCCAAAGCCAGGTGCATCGCCTATGAGGATGAATTGGGGGTTGCCCCTGTTCCGTTTTACGAAATTACCGACGGTGCTCACGCGCCGGCTGTTGTTGTTCAGCAGTTCAATCAGCTGCCGTTGTTCGAGATTTTTCAGCTGCTGACAGAGCTGGAAAACGTGGTCAACTTGGTGGCTCTGATCGATACCACTCTGCCAGCCAATGCAGCCGTTGAGCAGATGTCTCGCTATTTCACGACAGTCGATGTCCGAGTGCGCCGGCAAGGTGCCTTGCCGTTCCAGCAGTGCTATCGGGGACTCTCTGAGATCGAGGCGCGGATCGATGCAGAGGACGTACAGCGGATCGCGGTGGTGTGCGATTGCCCGGAGATCTCGCTGATGCTTAACCGGCGATACAGCTCGGTTCCAGCCGAGACGAAAGTGCCCAAAAAGGGGGATCTGATCCGCCTCTCACCTCGCGGCCTGCGGCGCCAGGATGACGCCCTGATCCGCATTGTGAACGTAAAAGTGGGTGAGCTCTTTGTTCTGCAATCGCAGATGTATCGGACGATAAAAGCCGAGGAGTTTGCAGGGTACTCGTGGGCTGCAGGATTCGCTCTCAGTCCTCGTGAGGCTAGCGGAGTGGCTCTGCCTCCTGTGCTGGTGTTCACCTCTGCTCGACGTGGTTCTGACGAGAGTGGGTCTGGGGAGTATGGCCCTCGTGTGTGCCGCCCTGAAGAACACGGCTCTGGTGGGGCAATGAAGGGGATGGCCCTAGTCAGGAACCTGCAGGCGCAGGGGGTTCGTGTGATTGAACACTGCGTGTATGAGATTGAGGGTTTTCCGAGGGTTGCGGGCGCTGGGACGTTGCAGCGGATTGTGCCGTTGGTTGAATGACGCCTGGGATGATTGCCTGTGCTGCAGGTGGGCGACGGCTGGGTAGGCCTGCAGTTGATCCCCCACCCAATAGCTTTTAAGCGATCCTGCCTTAGACAAGCCTGGGCCACTCACCCGGCGCGTATCTTGTTCAAAATTTCAGGGATGTCGGCATAATCTTCGTACCAAATGACGCTCACTCCAAGCTCTCGCATGAGCTCTTCGTTGGTGGCATGGTGTCTTTCCAGAAAGCGCTCAACCACAGCGCTTGAGATTTTGAGAGGCTTTCCACTCTTCCCTTCCATGAATTTCTTGGAGGTCAAACGCCGCATGAAAGCGAAGTGTTTGGGCTCCTCGATCGATTTGGACGCGATCTCCAATAGCCGGCGCAGATTCGGATCAGTCAGTGAAAGACCGATCATAAGGCACGAGCTTTCCTTGAAGCTGTTCAACTGCACCAAGTTCGACCAGTGATAGGCGTCACGGTAAATCTGATGATAGCCTTCCTCAGAGAAAACCAAAGTACAGCGATCTAGGTTTGAGTAGTTTTCTCTATGCTGCGGTAAAAAACCATGCACATGGTATATAGGTAGCTCTTCAGCGGTTGTTGTCTCAAATTCTTCAAAAACGCTTTTGTGTACCAACGAGCGGGAGAGCAGCGCTCTCTCGATAAAATCGTCGAAGTTGTAAGTTAAGATAGACCTCACGTTGGCGCCGGTTCGGGTCGGGGTACATAGCTTCGCGATGGAGGATATTAGATCCGATTCAATCGGGAAGTTTTTGTCACGCAAGGAATAAAGCTGATGCGTAATTGCATCGACAAATCCTTGCTGCTCTACGGGCGACCCTACTGCGAGCCCCTTTCGGATATACCTGGCTAACATCAACGTAGATGGCCCATCTACTTCCATTAGCCTGGCGACAATTTCAGATACCTTCACCGGATCGCCATGGGGGCCGGCGAAATTTTCCTGCGATAGCATAGAAACAAACAAGGAGTTAAGCAGAGTATTCCAATCAGGCAATCCAGCGCTACTGGAAACTCCAGCGCCAAGAACTAGAGAAAATCTACCTGCTCGGTATTTATCAGAAACTGTTTTTACCAACTGGTCACGATCTTCTTTCCACGACCTGACAGTGCGCTCCGTAGCCATTTTTAAACGCAGAGAAAATAAATTAGCGGTGAGCGTTTCTGCAGCCTCCTTATGCCTCAGCATCAACTCGTTGACTTCCTTCTCCCCCCATAGGTAGACAAGGCTATCCGCTCGTGGATTTTCCTCATTAATATAAACACTTTTCTTCAGGTCTGATATTTTTGGAGCAATAATTAGCAAACTGTAACCGCGTTTAGCATGCCCCCTAAATTTTTCAACAGTAGCATCGAGTTTTGACCGGGAAACAGAAAATACGATTTCCACTACCAGCGGTGAAGAAATCTCACCGATACCACTTGGCGCGATGGCGTCAAAAGCCGAAACATGGCTATCTTGGCCTTCAACTTTCTGCCCTAACTGTTCTCCCTCGACCTGAAGGAGTTTGATGATGAACGCTTCTAAGAAAAGATATCCGCCCGATCCGTACTGCGTCAGGCGCTCTTCCAGTGTATTGAGATCCATCTACTCAAATCCTAAATCATGAGGTCGGTTGGGCTACGCTGAAGGTAGACTGACATCGACAAGCCGTCATACCAAAGCCGCTGGGAGGGGCTCACGCTATCACAGATTCAGACGCCATTTGTAGCCATTGGCCATCTCCTGGTCGCGCTGCTTCCGTGCCTCTGGCAGCTCTGATTGGGGGGGACAATTTACATCGAATTCTCCGGTTGGAGGCGCCGAGCAAAAACCGCGACAGGAACTGCGGATCGAACAGACCTGGGCGATGGTTGCGCTGCAATTCGCTCCGGGGATACTGTGGTATGAGGGTGCACCGTGGTGCACGGTGGAAAAAACGGCTATACCCCATGGAAAGGGGGCTCAGAAACGAGCCGATCACTACACGGATACACGCTTTGAGCCGAAAATGTCCAATAAGGGTTCGATTCCCTCTACCCGCTCCACTTCTTCAGTCCAGCGAAATCCACTGACTACCGGTACAAAATGCGGTGAATACCCGTTCCGCATTGTTGCTGGAAGAGCAGGCAATAATCCCCGACGATGTCTTGAGCATTAGCGATCATATTAACGAAGCAGTCTTCAACCGATGCGGTTTGCTGATAGTGATCTGTGAGTTGCTGACGCCCTCCACTCGTGTCATAGCTAGCGCCCATGTATTCATGATGCCCAGGCCGACTCAGCAAACCTGCGTACACGGTCCTGGGCATCCTTAAACTCATGGTCGTCACCGGTCTTGATCCGGTCCAGAGCCGGCGAACGAAAGCCGTTCAAACTTGTTTAACCCTAGGCTCTGTACGAAATGTTTTCGAGCGACGGTGAGGCAAGGCGAAAACAGGTGAGGAACGGTCGGAGTCGCGCTCGACTTTACGTGCTGTAAATGAGCATTCCGAACCTGTTTTCAACGCAGCATCACCGAGCGCAGATACATTTTGTACAGAGCCTAGCCTCCACCACCACAAGCAATCAACTCAATAAGCCCCATCTGATACCACTTATTCTGGCAGCTCCAGCCATTTTCAAATGTCCAGGCACTTGCAGTACCGCTGAATGCGAGTCCCATTACAATGGCTAGAGCCACTCCAATTTTTGGCGAATGTTTTTTCTTTATGTTAGTTTTCATAAGTACTCCACGACTCACAGAAACCAGCGAATTTCAAACTTGGTAATATTGCACTTTATAATAAAAATGCTTTTACCGGGCTTGCCAGTGTATTTGATGCCTGAATCGCAATCACATCAATAGTACAGATGACCTATATGAAGGGAGCAAACTCAGAATGCGGTCTAGTCACGTGACCCATTCGGGATGAAGTTCTTTTACATCAATGGGTTGTAAGCCGCGTCAGGGCCCGGCAGCAGCATGGATTCAGTACGGACTTCAGGCCTGTTGCAAATCAGGCACCCTTAACTATCCAAACATTTAATGAACGATTACACTCACCAGTTAAATGGATTGAACCTAGCACTTGCCATGCAAGGAAAACATAGTACAGGTGTACTATTTCAAATATCGGCCGTTGATTTAATTATTCACTCAGAAGACTTTAAGGTGAAGGGTGCATGCCAGCGCACCCACCATTGAGGCCACAATGAGTGATCAACGTGAAACTCCCGCCACGACCTCACATACCTGTCAGCAAGGCAGGTATTTCGTTCTCAGTGCGAGTCATTGGAGTGACGGCATAGGACCCGGGCTGGAAATCGCCAACAAGAAAAACCTTCTTCTTCCCGGCAGATACACGATGGAGCCACCCAATGGCGACGCCAATCAATACCCTGAAAGACCCCAACTGGTTCACCTGCCTGAGCTGGGCGGATCGCCAAGGGATTTTGAAATCCTGGCCAGTATCTGGATAGTTTCACAAGCCCTGAAGCGGGTATTTGAATCGGTAGATCCCGAGGCGTTCGCGTTTACAGCGTGTGACTTCACGCGAGCCGACGGTTCTGCAGGCCCCCAATATTACCTGTGTAATGTGGTGCGTTATCTGGACGCGCTTGATGAAGAGGCCTCGCGGGTCAGGATCGAATACGAACGGGATCATGGCACCGGAGAAGACCTCAGGTTTTACAGCATCTCGGGGGGCGCCAGCCTCATCTTCAAGCCATCGGTGGTGGGTAAAGCCCACGTCTTCCGACAGCCTCGGCTCGGAGTCCAATCCATTTGTGACCGGGAAATGTTTGAAGCGTTGAACGCCTCGAATCTGAACGGCGTATCACTGCGGGACGCCGCAGATCTGTAATCCCCATCAACGCGGTTTGCCCGAGCAGACTTTCGTATTCTCACGACATGGACATCCAATGCTCATCAAAAACATCCCACTGATGACCGCTCTATCGGAAACGCCCGCTGGGTCGTCGGCAGTCGCAACTATCACTATAGAACCGTTCACCGGGGCAGTTCTGCAACCAAAGCCGCCGCGTCCGCACAGTGTTTTCCATTACATCAGCAGGGTGTACGCCACTCGCAAGCCGCTACCTGCTATCGCTGAGGAGTGCGCAGCATGATTCGCTTGTTGAGCGTCAGGCTGTTGCAAGCCGTATGGGTTGCATTACTGGTCGGAGCACTGACGTTTTTGTCAATAATCCTTCAGCGCGGTGCCAACTTGCCCCCTGATCAGTCGCTGATGTCGCTTTTTTTTGGCTGGATGGGCGACCTGCTGACCTTTGATCTCGGCAAATCGCTGGTCTCGGGGGAATCCGTAGTGGACAAGGTTGCTCAGGGCTTGAGTAGCTCAATTCCATTGGCCCTCAGCGGCTTGATACTTTCCCTGCTCATCGGGCCGCCGCTGGGGGTTATTGCGGGCTTGCGCACGGGTGGATTCCTGGATCGCGCCCTGTTGTTCTTAAGCACAGCGACACGCGCAATTCCGCAGTTTGTTCTTGGCATCATCCTTATATTGATCTTCGCAGTGGCAATGGCGGTACTCCCGTCTAACGGGAATGGCACATTTGCTCACTCAATCCTCCCAACGGTCACCCTCGCTTTGGGTTTGGCGGCAGTGTCTGCAGTTATCGCGCGCGATGCCACATCAGCAATCACTTCATCGCCCCAATACGCTTCAGAACGACTTGAAGGACTTAGTGCCTTCACCGCACTCAAGCAACATGGCTTGCGCCACATCGGAGAGCCATTGACGGCCAGCCTCGGCGTACAGCTTGTGTATCTGATCGAGGGCGTCATTGTCGTCGAGACGCTTTTTTCCTGGCCCGGCATCGGCCAAGGGCTGGTGCACGCTATCGTTCAGCGGGACGTACTCATGGTGCAGGGCACCGCTTTGGCTATCGGGCTGATGTTCGTGATCCTCAAAACCGTTGTTGACCTGGCAAACCATTCTATCGATTCTCGCCGGAGAAACTCATGAGCCACAAAGTCGCAATCCCGAGCCGCACTCCAGCGATGCATGCCCTGCCCCGCATCGCCGGATTCTTTATCCTCGTATCACTTGTTGTGTTTGCCGTGTTGGTGCCTTTTATTTGGAGTTTGGGTATCGCCGAGCAAGATTTCGCAGCGATCCTGTCAGGTCCCGTGCCTGCACACCTCTTAGGCACAGACAACCTTGGACGCGACATGCTGGCTCGGCTATCAGCCGCTTTACGTCTGGCGCTAGGGTTCGGTTTAGTCATTGTCATTACGGCAGCAGTCCCCGGAATACTGCTGGGCATCCTTGCTGCCTGGAAAGGCGGTGTCATAGATAAATGTCTGAGTCTGTTGGCCGGGATATTTCTCGCCCTGCCACGATTACTGCTGATACTACTTATCGTCGCGATCATGCCTGGGTCTTTTCTGGCTTTGTATGGCGCTGTCGCATTGGTGTTATGGACTGAGTACTTCCGCATGACACGCACGCTTTCGCGCACAGTACTGGCTTCGCCGACCGCGGCCGCCAGCCGTCTGGAGGGTTTCGGGCTGTTCTATGTGTTACGCCGACACTTATGGCCTGAGTTGTCGCCCATGCTCAGAACCCTATCCGCGTCTGGTGCAGCTTCGGCCATCATGGTTTTAGCGACACTGGGCTTTTTAGGCTTTGGGGTCAGTCCTCCAACTCCGGAGCTTGGCCTCATGATTACCGAGCTTCTCCAATACTATGCCGCGGCACCCTTGAGCTTCGCACTGCCCATATTCGTGATCTTCCTCCTTGTGTTTTCACTCTTGTTGATTGGTGGCGGACGCAAGCCATGAACCTCTTTTCAAAAACACATGCCTGGAACTCTTTCGACACGAAGCATGGGTTGAGCACAGACGACAATCGGTGGCGCTACCTGGCCACCCTTGATGCCGGTTCCAATCATGACGCTAATTGCGACCCTGACTCAGCCGGAGCGATGCCGTGTATCGACACTGACCTCTTGTTGCCAAGTCAGAATGCACGCATCGCCATTCAACTCGCCCCCGGCGGAATGCCATTCTTGTTGAAGTCCTTCAGCCGCTCCCTTTCCTTCTCGGTTGAATGAGCCGGAATATCGTCCTCAGGTTTGTCCTGCGGTTGTTGCTGCTTGTCGTCGCTCATGATTTGACCTCCTTCTAGCCGTTCAAGACCCAACAGCGGTTGCGCTATTGGTAGTCAGCAGAACCCGACAAGCGGATAACAGTTCCCGCCGATTGACCGATTGCAGACGGGTCGCAGAGGTATCGGCCTTGAACTTTTCCGGGGTGACGGGTTTCAGACCCCTACATTCCTGGAGAAATCTTATGACCCGCACAGCATTGGTCGTCGGTGCCAGCGGCATCGTCGGTAGCGAAACCACTCGACTCCTGATTGAAAGCGGCTGGCAGGTCGCGGCGCTCTCGCGCAAACCTTCTTCGGTTGAAGGCGTGATCCCGGTTGCGGCAGACCTGCAGGACCCTGCATCGCTGCGCTCGGCGCTGGCAGACCTGAAACCCACTCATGTCTTCATCACCACCTGGTCACGGCAAGCGACCGAAGCCGAGAACATTCGGGTCAATGCCGCCATGGTGCGCAATGTGCTGGATGCCGTTCGCCCAGCCGCAAGCGTGAAGCACGTGGCGCTGGTGACGGGCCTGAAGCATTACCTCGGCCCTTTCGAGGCCTATGGCAAAGGCAGTCTTCCGCAGACACCGTTCCGAGAGGATCAGGGTCGTCTGGACGTAGAGAACTTCTACTACGCGCAGGAGGATGAAGTGTTCGCCGCTGCCGAAAAGGACGGTTTCACCTGGAGCGTGCATCGTCCGCATACGGTCACCGGTGTCGCCGTGGGCAACGCGATGAACATGGCGACGACCCTCGCCGTCTACGCCACCATCAGCAAACACACAGGACGCCCGTTCGTATTCCCAGGCTCACGGGTGCAGTGGGAGAGCCTCACCGACATGACCGACGCCCGGCAACTTGCCAGGCAGCAGCTCTGGGCCGCGACCACACCGGAAGCCGCCAATCAGGCGTTCAATATCACCAACGGCGATGTCTTTCGCTGGAAGTGGATGTGGGGAAGAATCGCCGACTACTTCGGCCTGCATCCGGCAGACTTTCCATCGGCACCCTCGCCACTCGAGACGCAGATGGCCAATGACCAGAGCGCCTGGAGTCAGATCGTTGCCGAGCATGATCTGCGCGAAGCCGACATCAGCCGCCTGATATCTCCCTGGCACACCGATGCAGACCTCGGACGCCCGATTGAAGTGGTCACCGACATGTCGAAAAGCCGGACGTTGGGGTTCAGCGCATACAAGGCCAGTGATCAGGCCTTTTTCGATGTCTTCGACAGGTTACGTGCGGAGCGTTTGATACCTTGACTCATAAGGAGAGGCCTTGGCCGCGACAGCAGGAAGTCGCGGCCAAGGCCCCTCCCACAGGGTGCAACTGCCATCCCTGCCTGCATCAATTCTGCACCACCGGAAAACTCAAGACGGTCGTAGCCCCGGTCGGATCTCCCGTGGTCGCGACAAGCTCGCCACCCAATTGCGCAGCCAATGCCCGGGTGAGTTTACGACCCAGCCCTTTGCGTTGCAGCGTGGAGTCATGGGTTTCGTCAGGCAAGCCAATCCCGTTATCCGAAACCGTGAGTACAAACTGTTCGCCGGTACGACGAAAATCCACGGTGATCTTGCCCGCACGCCCATCGGGAAAGGCATGCTTCAGGGCATTGGTAATGAGTTCATTGGTGATCAGCCCCACGGAGCCGGCACGATCCAGAGGGAGTTTAAGAGCCTGCGCCTCAACGAGTATTTCAACGGGCCGGGTTTCGGCCATGCTGTAATTCAACCCGGTGACCAGATCCTGGAGGTACTCATTCATGTCTACGGACATTTCACCATCGTGGTGAGCCAGCCGATCATGCATGGAGGCGACAACGTTTATCTGGCTGGCCGCCTGCCTGAGGGCAGAGGCGACATCGGGGGCAGAGTGGACGGCTTGCAGATGCAGGGTGGCGATGGTGCGCTGCATATCGTTTTTGACCCGATGCCCGAACTCTACGAGCAGCAACTGGCGTTCGCGCTCACCTTTCTCGGCCAGGGCGCGCGCCCTCTCCGCATCCTCGTGAGCGATGGCCGTCTGGCGTTGTAATTGCTCACTCTTGAGGTAGGCATTGCGCAATGCCGAGCCCATTACCGTAATAACCACGCTGGTCATGATGAACAGCGTGAGACTGAATGCGGCATTGGGTGCAGCAATACCCAGATTGCCAATCGGCGGCAGAAAGAAACAAGCAGCGATAACTGAACTCAGGGCTGTGGCAAACAGACCGAAACGCCGTCCGAAAAAAATCGCCGCGAACAGGATGGCTGGCAGGAAGAACAATATGGGCAAGGGTGGAATCGCGGTGAATACTTTTGCTCTCAATAAATACGCGATCCATACGATCAGCAACGTCAGTGCCCATTTCAAGGGCTGGGGCAAATCCAGACGAATCAGTGCATGTACATCAAACCGGGTAACAGACATCACGTGTTCCTGAATAACCTGACTGAAAAAACTCCCTTTCGTGACCGCTCAAGAACAAAGACTGAGCACAGCGTCATGACGCAAGAATCACCCTGTTTCAACCCGATTACGTCCTCCACTCTTGGCCTGATACAACAACCGATCCGCCTCCGACAGACTTGCGGAGTAGCTTTCGCCCTCAGCCAACCGTGCGGCAACCACCCCGGCGCTGATGCTGACGATATTCAGGGGGCTGGCCGAATGCTCAATGCCTTCGGCAAATATGGCTGAGCGTATGTTTTCGGCAACACTCAATGCCCCCGCAAGATCTGTATCCGGCAGCAATACAACAAACTCTTCACCGCCATACCGTGCGACAAGATCGGCAGGACGACGGATGTTGGCTTGTATAAGGCGCGCCACCCGCTTCAGGCATTGGTCGCCTGTGACATGGCCGTAGGTGTCGTTGTATTGCTTGAACCAGTCGATATCGAGAAGAATCAGCCCGATACTTTGGCCACTGCGCCGGGCCTGGGCTTCTTCTTTCTGCAACGCCGCATCGAAGCATCTTCTGTTGGCCACATTGGTGAGGCTGTCTGTCTGTGCCAGGACTTCAAGCTCGTTGCGGGCGATATTGAGTTGTTTTTCGGCGCTCAGCAGTTTCTGAACCTGGCTGTAAAGCACAACCCCCATCACGACCAGTGCGGCAACGATCAGGCCGACAATCGCGAACGAACGATAGGCGTATTTCCACCAGTTGGCGAATACGTAATCGTATGAAAAGCCGGCAGCCGCCACCATGGGCAGGCCTTGCAGGCGACGATAGGCATATATCCGCTCTATATCATCCACCACGGAAGTGATGATGGCGGTACCACTGTCGCTGTTTCTCAGGTATTTGCTGAAGATCTCACCCTTGGAAATATTGGTCACTACCAGGGTGCCAACTGCCGGTCGGCGGGCCAGCAGATCACCATTTTCAAGGGCGAGGAAAATGACGCCTGTATCATCAACTTCCATGCGTTCGAAAAAACGCTGGAAATAAGCGGCCGGGATCGTGGCAAGTGCAACGCCGGCAAAACGGCCATCCGGGTACTGGATACGGCGACTGACCGGAATCACCATTTCTCCGGTGGTGCGGCTTGTGACAATCGAACCGATATGAATCGAGTCGTCGTTGTTTTCACGGTGATAAATGAAATAGTCGCGGTCGCTGTTATTTTTTTTGATGACATTTGGCGAGAAGGAGTTGGCAATCCAGTTTCCGTCCTCGTCGTAGATGAAGAGCCCCTGAATGCTCTTCATGACGGCAGTATCTTCGGACATGAGCTTGTGCAGGCGCAGTTGCTGAGCCCGGTTCATGTCCTCGCTTTCTACCCGTTCGACGATATCGCGCAACTTGTAGTCGGCCTGACGAATGGTGTCCTGAGCCTGTTGCTCGGCAGCATTGACGATATTGGCAACGTCCCTCTCGGCATCGGCCAGACGTTCATCGGCCGATTGTTTCATTTGCCAGGCTGTGGCCAGTATCAGAGAAGAGCAGACCAAGACGATGAAACCTATGAGCCCTGCCGACAGGCCTCTAGGTGTAAGTCGTGCCGATACGAAAGGTAAGGGCTTCATGGTTTCTCGTCATATTTTTGGCAGATCCGTATCTTCTTGCACATTTCATACCGAGGGTGATGACGAGAATCATGAGGGCCCTGTCGTTGGCACCCGCCTCCCGCAGCCGCTAGACCTTCACCCAGCGCTCTACCCGGATCTCCGGCAAATCCTGGCGGCGCATGTAAACCCGCAGCGGTTCGGTGATATTCAGACGGCTGTCGATATTCTGGTCGAACAGCAGTTGCAGGCGCTCGCGGCTGAGATTCATCCGCGCACCGGTGTCTGCGCTCCAGACGAACTCGCTGGCAGGCATGATGCTGTCTTCAGTGACATCCATGCCGAAAGAGTCTTCGCTGAAGCGCACGATAAAATGCCGGTGTTTGTGGTGATAGCCCACAAACCCTTCAAGTTGCTCGGCGGCGGCGCAGATGTCACTGGAGGTGGTGCCCATGGAGGTGTCCTCAAAGAGCCTGACGGAAGATGCTTTCAATCTGTTCCTGACTGGCCGGACGCGGGTTGGTCAGGCCGCAGGCGTCTTTCAGGGCATTGGTGGCGAGCGTCGGGATGTCCTCCTCTTTCACGCCCAGGGCCAGAAGGCCTGAGGGGATTTCCACCGAGGTGGAGAGCTTGCGGATGGCCTCAACTGCCGCACGGGCCCCCTCTTGCGGAGACAGGCCACGAATATCGGCCCCCATGGCGTGGGCCACATCGGTCAGGCGGGCCGCGCTGACGGTTGCGTTGAAGCTCTGTACATGGGGCAGCAATACCGCGTTGCAGACGCCATGCGGCAAGTCATAGAAACCGCCCAACTGGTGGGCCATCGCATGCACATAACCCAGAGAAGCATTATTGAATGCCATACCCGCCAGGAACTGCGCATAGGCCATGTTTTCCCGGGCGACGATATCCGTACCGTCACAGACCGCCTTGTACAGATTGCCCGCGATCAGGTTCATGGCCTTGATGGCGCAGGCGTCGGTGATCGGGGTTGCTGCGGTGGACACATAGGCTTCGATGGCGTGAGTCAGTGCGTCCATACCCGTGGCAGCGGTCAGGGACCTGGGCATGCCGACCATCATTTTCGGGTCGTTCACCGACAGGATCGGCGTGACGTTGCGGTCGATGATAGCCATTTTCACGTGACGCACTTCATCGGTGATGATGCAGAAGCGGGTCATCTCGCTGGCAGTACCGGCGGTGGTATTGATTGCGATCAGTGGCAGTTGCGGCTTTTGCGAACGGTCCACGCCTTCATAGTCGCTGATATGGCCGCCATTGCTGGCGCACAGGGCAATTCCCTTGGCGCAGTCATGGGGCGATCCGCCGCCAAGGGATATCACGAAATCGCACTGACGCTCCTGCAGCAGCGCAAGGCCCTTTTCGACGTTGGCGATGGTCGGATTGGGTTTCGCGCCGTCGTAGATCACGGCATCGATACCCTGCTCCACCAGTAAACCCGCGACCTGGGCAGCAACACCCGCCTTGGCCAGCCCGGCGTCAGTGACGATAAGAGCCTTGAGAAAACCGTATTTGCGGATGGCTTGCATGGCCTCCTCGATACAACCGGAGCCAATGATGTTCACGGCGGGAATGAAAAAGGTGCTGCTCATGGCTGATCCTCGTCTCTGGCTGGCTCAGACGGCGAGGCCCGGGCCTTGGGTGTGCCAGTAGCTTCAACCTTCCGACAGGCGCCAGCGTTGATCCAGCTCAATGAAGCACAACTGCAGGCTACCGGTGGTCGCAACTGTACGGTTGAATCAGTGCATAGCTGTAGGCGTACGATCAGGCCGACCTGTGGCTATATGCCCATTCTGTATACAAAAAACATTAAAAATGGATTGGGATCATGTCTTCTCGTGAAAACACCGGTATGGCTCTGGGCCTGCTGGGCGTCATCATTTTCAGCCTGACGCTGCCGATGACCCGCATCGTGGTGCAGGAACTTCACCCACTGCTCAACGGCATCGGCCGTGCGCTGCTGGCGGCGATTCCGGCGGCGGCGCTGTTGTACTGGCGGCGTGAAAAATGGCCGACCCGCCAGCAGCTCAAAGGCCTGGCCCTGGTGGTGCTGGGTGTCATCATCGGCTTCCCCGTGCTGTCGGCCTGGGCCATGCAGACCTTGCCCGCCTCCCACGGAGCGCTGGTCAACGGCATACAACCGCTATTTGTCGCGATCTATGCGGCCTGGCTTTCCCATGAACGCCCATCCAGAGCGTTCTGGGGCTGCGCGGCACTGGGCAGCGCCCTGGTGCTCGCTTACTCCCTGATGAGTGGCGCCGGTGGTATTCAGGCGGGTGATCTGTGGATGCTGGCGGCCATCGCCGTGGGCGGTCTGGGTTATGCCGAAGGTGGTCGACTGGCCAGGGAAATGGGCGGCTGGCAGGTCATCTGCTGGGCGCTGGTGCTGTCGAGCCCCTTGCTGATCGGCCCCTTTATCTATTTTGCCACACAGCATCAGGGGCCGGTGTCCAGTGGGACCTTGTGGGCCTTTGCCTATGTGGCGTTTTTCTCGCAGTTCCCGGGCTTCTTTGCCTGGTATTCAGGGCTGGCGATGGGCGGTATTTCGCGGGTCAGCCAGGTTCAACTGCTGCAGATTTTCTTCACCATCGCCTTGTCGGCGATGTTCTTTGGCGAGCATGTCGAGCCCATTACCTGGATCTTCGCCGCAGCCGTCATTGCCACGGTGATGCTGGGGCGCAAGACCTCGGTCATTGCGCCGCCAAGACCGGCCACATCAATCAGTTGAGAAAGCCGTCTGCCTGGAGCAAGGTCTCCAGGCAGTGTTCGGTAATGCCGTAGAACGCCTTGAGCTCCTGGATGCGCGCCAGCAATTGCGTCGGGTCAACCGGCTCGGCGCGCCTGACCGCCAGGATCATCTTGTTCTTGTTGGTGTGTTCCAGCGAGATGAACTCGAACACCTTGGTTTCGTAACCGCAGGCTTCAAGCAGCAATGCACGCAAGCTGTCGGTAACCATTTCTGCCTGCTGCCCCATGTGCAGACCGTATTGCAGCATCGGACGCAGCAAGGTCGGGCTCTGGATCTGCAGGCGGATCTGCTTGTGGCAGCATGGCGAACACATGATGATCGACGCCCCGGAGCGAATCCCCATATGGATCGCGTAGTCGGTGGCGATATCGCAGGCGTGCAAGGCAATCATCACATCCAGGGCACTGGGTGCCACGCTGCGAACGTCACCGTGCTTGAACACCAGACCTGAATGCTCCAGCCGTTCGGCGGCAGCGTTGCACAGGTTGACCATGTCTTCGCGCAGTTCAACGCCGGTCACCTGACCCTGGGCCTGCAAGGTGTTGCACAGGTAGTCGTGGATCGCGAAGGTCAGATACCCCTTGCCGGAACCGAAGTCCGCCACCTTGACCGGCTGATCGAGCTTGAGCGGCGATGAGGTCAGGGCATGGGAAAACACTTCGATGAACTTGTTGATCTGCTTCCATTTGCGCGACATGGCCGGGATCAGTTCATGCTGCCTGTTGGTCACGCCCAGATCGGTGAGAAAAGGCCGGGTCAGCTCAAGGTAGCGTTTCTTTTCCCGGTCATGACCGGCTGATGGAGCTTCACGCTCCTGCTGGGCCTTGCTCTTGAACAGCGTGCTCTTGCCCTTCTTGCCGAACTCCAGTTGCACTTCATCGGTCAGCGACAGCAGATGGGCATTCCTGAACGACTCGGGCAGCAGGCCGGCAATGACGTCAACGGCCTCGCGCAACGGGAAGTTCTTGGTGATATCGCGGGTTTTATAGCGATACACGAACGACAGGCAAGGCTGAGCCTTGACCGTCAGCGGCTTGATGATGACCCGCTGCAACTCGGCTTCGGAGCCCACGTATCTGGCCAGAACCAGCTTGATGAGAGAGTTCTGGGAAAGGCTGGTATCCAGCAAACCCAGAAACTGCGCGCGGTGATCCGGCGCGGGCTTGGAGGAAGGGGCAGTGGCTGACATCGAAAACGCCTCGGACGGCTGGATCTGAACAGGAAGCGGGCTATTTTAGGCGGGATAAACGCTCAGGGATAATAAATCTGTGAAGTGGCGGGCGCTCACTGGCCCGCACCCTTTATCCCAGGACCACCAGCCGGTTGGCCAGATCGCTGCGTTCACGGGTCACCGGAACATGATCGGCCAGCAATTCGCCACAGGCATGAATACAGCCCAGAAAGCCCTGCAATGCCTGTCCATCCCTGATCTGCTGGGTAAAGACATCGACCATCGCTTTCCAGGTATCGCTGTGCAGACGGGTGGCAATACCGTGATCCACCAGGATTTCAACGTAACGCTCCGCCTCACAGACGAACACCAGAATCCCGGTGCCGCCCGTGGTCTTGTGCAGGTTCTGTTCGAGAAACAGCCGACGAGCCAGATTCCCGGCCCGCCAGCGCCGAACCGAGGTGGGGACCAGATGGCTGGTCACCGCCGGAATGCGGCACAGCAGGGCCACAAGGATGAAAGTGCTCATCTGCGCCAGCAACAGTTCGTTGGCACTCAGCACGTCAGTGAAGAAATTGATGATGCCCGGCAGCAGCAAACCGATCAGCCCGGCCCATACCAGCGGCATGTAGGCGTAATCGTCGGCCCTGGCCGCCAGGACCGTGACCAGTTCGGCATCGGTACGCTGCTCAAGGCGATCGATCGCCTCTGCAACCTGCTGTTGTTCGTCTGTATTGAGTAAAGCCATTTTCAGTGTCCTGTTACCAGTTGCCCGAAGCACCGCCGCCAAATCTGCGACTGTCGTTTGCCAGCCCGTCGCGCGAGCTTGCACAGACAGGCACGGCCCGTCTCAGGCAGGCAAATACCACAAGCAACACCGCAACGATCAACCCTCCGGCAAACTGCCAGGCCACATCGCTGTGGGCCTGCACATCATAGACACTGAACTCGGCGGACGGCTCGGGCTCGTCCGGCACATGCCCGCCCAGCGCCATGATCATGGCCCGGGCACCCCGCTCGATGCCCGTGGCAAAACGGCTGCGATTGAATTCCGGCGTGATCAGCATGTTGATGATGAGCGAAGCCTGGGCGTCGGTGAGACGATCGTCCAGGGCGGAACCCGCCTCGATCAGGACACTGCGCTTGTCACGGGCCACGATCAGCAGGGCACTGTTGTCACGCCCCTTGCTGCCCAATTTCCAGGCACTGCCCAGTCGAGAGCCGTAATCCTCCAGGGTCGTGCCTTGCAGATCGACCACGGTCACCAGCACGACCCGTTCTCCGGTCGCCTGTTCATGAGCCTGGAGCATTTTCGCCAGACGTACCGTGGCCTGACTGTCGAGCATCTGCGCCGAATCGACCACATTGCCGGTCATGGGCGGAAACACCAGAGCAACCTGCTCCGCCTGGGACTTGAAAGCAACTCCCCACAACATCGCTGCATAAAACATATGCTGTAACACAAACTTCAACACCTGACCTCCGGTGATTTTTTGTTCTATTGGACGGCCACTCCTTAGCCAAAATAGAAGTTCCCCGGCATAATCCCTCGCCAACGCCGAAGCTGGATTCTGTATGCTTCGGCCCACGAAACGAACAGCGTCTACCCTTCGCGTTGTTTGCACAATAAATGCCAAAGGTCTAAAACCCAAAATCTGGCTACCCGGTATTAAACGCGAGTTACTGGCAAAAGCCTTGAGAAATCATTCATGAATAAGCTGTGTTTATTAGGTCTGCTGGTCGGTCTGGCCAGTCAATCGGTAATGGCCGACGCCACTTCCACTGCCGCTCCATCCGCCCAAGCCACACTGCAAGCCAAGAATGCCTTCATCTCCAAGCTGATGAAACAGATGACCCTCGATGAGAAGATAGGTCAGTTACGTCTTATCAGCATCAGCGGCGAGATGCCTCAGCCAAAGATTCTCAAGGAAATTGCCGCTGGAAGAATCGGTGGAACATTCAACTCCATTACACGCTCGGAAAACCGCCCATTGCAAGAAGCGGCTGTAGGCCAGAGCCGCCTGAAAATTCCGATGTTCTTCGCCTATGACGTGATTCATGGCCATCGCACGATTTTCCCGATCAGCCTGGGCATGGCGGCCAGCTGGGACATGGACGCCATCGCCCTGACCGGCCGGATCTCCGCCAAGGAAGCCAGCGCCGACGGCCTGGACATGACCTTTGCACCGATGGTCGATATCTCCCGTGACCCACGCTGGGGTCGCAGTTCCGAAGGTTTTGGCGAAGATACCTATCTGGTGTCGCGCATCTCCGAAGTGATGGTCAAGTCCTTCCAGGGCAAGAGCCCTGCTGCCAATGACAGCATCATGGCAGCCGTCAAACACTTCGCCCTGTATGGCGCGGTCGAAGGCGGACGCGACTACAACACCGTGGACATGAGCATGACGCGCATGCACCAGGATTACCTGCCACCTTACCGCGCAGCCATCGATGCCGGTGCCGGCGGGGTCATGGTCGCTCTCAACTCCATCAACGGCGTTCCGTCCACCTCCAACATGTGGCTGATGCAAGATCTGCTGCGCAAGGACTGGGGCTTCAAGGGCGTGACCATCAGCGACCACGGCGCCATCAAGGAGTTGATCGAGCACGGCGTGGCCAAGGATTATCGCGAAGCGGCCAAGCTGGCGATCAAGGCCGGCGTCGACCTGAGCATGAACGACGTGGCCTATGGCGAGCAATTGCCGGGGCTGGTGAAGGATGGCGAGGTTTCCATGAAGGAAATCGACAACGCCGTACGCGAAGTGCTGGGTGCCAAGTACGACATGGGCCTGTTCGCCGCGCCTTACGGTCGTATCGGCGTTGCTGCCGATGATCCGGCCGACACCTATTCCGACGATCGCCTGCACCGCGCAGAAGCCCGCGATGTGGCCCGCAAGACCCTGGTCCTTCTGAAAAACCAGAACGAAACCCTGCCTCTGAAGAAGGAAGGGACCATCGCCGTGATTGGCGGCCTGGCCAAGAGTCAGCTCGACATGCTGGGCAGCTGGTCCGCAGCCGGTCGGCCGCACCAGTCGGTCACCGTCTACGACGGTCTGGCCAATGCCGTCGGCGACAAGGCCAAACTGGTTTATGCCCGTGGTGCCAACGTCAGCGACAACGAACACATCCTCAACTACCTGAACTTCATCGAGCACGAAGTCGAAGTCGACCCGCGTCCTGCCCAGGAAATGATCGACGAAGCCGTGAAAGTGGCCGAGCAGTCCGACGTGATCGTGGCCGTGGTGGGTGAGTCCCGTGGCATGTCCCATGAATCGGCAAGCCGCAGCAGCCTGAACATTCCAGGCAAGCAGCGCGATCTGATCAAGGCCCTGAAAGCCACCGGCAAGCCTCTGGTGCTGGTATTGATGAATGGCCGCCCACTGGTGCTGGTCGACGAAAACGAACAGGCCGATGCCATCCTCGAAACCTGGTTCCCGGGCACCGAAGGCGGCAATGCCGTGGCTGACGTACTGTTTGGTGACTACAACCCGTCGGGCAAACTGGCCATGTCCTTCCCGCGTTCGATTGGCCAGTTGCCGGTCTACTACGCACACCTGAACACCGGTCGCCCTTACACGCCGGGCAAGCCGGGCAACTACACCTCGCACTACTTCGAGGAACCCAACGGCCCGCTGTTCCCGTTCGGCTATGGTCTGAGCTACACAAGCTTCGATGTTTCCGACATCAAGCTGTCGGACAGCAAGATGGCCCGCAAAGGCAAGCTGACCGCCAGTGTCACCGTCAAGAACACCGGCAAGGTCGCTGGCACCACCATCGTGCAGTTGTACTTGCGTGATGTCGCGGCTTCGATCAGCCGTCCGGTGAAAGAGCTGAAGAACTTCGAGAAAGTCACCCTCGAGCCGGGCGAGGAGAAAGTCGTGAACTTCACCCTCAGCGAGGACGACCTGAAGTTCTACGACTCGAAGCTGAAATACGCTGCCGAGCCGGGTGAGTTCAACGTCATGATCGGCCTCGACTCCGAAGCCGTGAAACAGACAAGCTTCACCCTGCTGTAAATGCCGATAACGGCGTATTCGCGAGTGCCTGCGCTTGCGAATACGCCGGTTTTGAAACCCCTGGCAGCCCGCGCGATATGATTCTCAGACATCGCAACTTGCGTATCTCCCTGTATATCGTCCTGATTCTGGCCGGAGCCGCCCTGTCCGCTGGCGTGGCCATGCTCCAGGCGCAGCGACATGCCCTGTCACAGGAAGCCACCCGTGCCAGCGGACAGATGGCGCTGTACGCCAACACCCTTCATACCCTGATCGAACGCTATCGTGCCCTGCCCTCGGTGCTGGCGCTCGATGCCGAAATTCGCACGGCAGTGAGCGGTCCGCTCACCGAAAGTGCCCGTCTTTCGCTCAATCTCAAGCTGGAAAAAATCAACGAGGCCGCCCACTCCTCTTCTCTGGAACTGCTTGATCGAAACGGGCTGGCCGTAGGAGCCAGCAACTGGCGACACCCCAACAGCTATGTCGGGCACAACTACGGGTTTCGTCCCTACTTTCAACAGACCAGAACCCAGGGCATCGGACGCTTCTATGCCGTGGGTGTCACGACCGGCATTCCGGGCTATTTTCTGTCCAATGCCGTGCTGGACGATGAGGGCAATTTCGGCGGTGCCATGGTGGTGAAACTGGAGTTTCCCACTATCGAACAGGAATGGAGCCAGGGTGACGATCTGCTGCTGGTCAGCGATAACAAAGGCATTGTCTTCATCGCCAGCCGCAGCGAATGGCGCTATCGCGAACTGGAACCCATTTCCCTCGAAAACCGTGCAGAGCTGCTGCGCACTCGCCAGTACGACAAGAAACCGCTGTCGCCGCTGCGCAGCCGTATCCTCGATCAGGTCGGGCCGAGTAGCCATTTGAGCCGGGTCGACGGCCCCGACGGCACGATTGACTACCTTTGGCAGTCCATGCCGCTTCCCGACGAAAACTGGACATTGCACCTGCTGCGCAAACCGCAACTGATCAATGACGACATCCGCAATGCCGCACTGGCAGGTGCCGGTATCTGGCTGACGCTGGTATTTCTGGGGCTGTTTCTTTATCAGCGCTGGCGCCTGTCGAAGCTGCGCGAACGCAGCCGCGACGAACTGGAACGTCAGGTGCAGGAACGTACCCGTGACTTGCGCACCGCTCAGGACGGTCTGGTGCAATCGACCAAGCTGGCGGCGCTGGGGCAAATGTCTGCGGCGCTGGCCCACGAAATCAATCAGCCGCTGACAGCCCAGCGCATGCAACTGGCGACCTTGCGCCTGCTGCTCGATCAAGGTCGCATCGAGGATGCCTGCAAGTCACTGGACCCGCTGGATCAGCAACTGACCCGCATGAGCGCACTCACTGGCCACTTGAAAACCTTCGCCCGCAAGAGCCCCAGCGGCCTGCGTGAGCGCCTGGATCTGGCGACCGTGGTCGATCAGGCCTTGCTGTTGCTGGAGCCGCGCATTCGCGAAGAGCGGGTCAGTTGTGTGCTGCACCTGTCCCGTCCAGCCTGGGTACGCGGTGATTCCATCCGCCTGGAACAGGTACTGATCAACCTGCTGCGCAACGCCCTGGACGCCATGCGCAACCAGCCCCTCAAGCGTCTGGAAGTGCGCATCGATGCCCAGGCGCAACATTGGCAACTGAGTGTCATCGACAGTGGCGGCGGTATTGCGCAGGAACATCTGGGCAATATCTTCGATCCGTTCTTCACCACCAAACCGGTGGGCGACGGGCTTGGTCTCGGGCTGGCGGTGTCTTATGCGATCATCCATGAACTCGAGGGTCGCCTGACGGCGGAAAACCGGAATAACGGCGCGGTTTTCCGGTTCAGCCTGCCCAATGACTTTATAGAGACTGAAACCCCATGTTGAACTCGGTCATCGTTGTCGACGACGAAGCCCCTATCCGCCAGGCCATCGAACCCTGGCTGACGCTGTCGGGCTTTCAGGTGCAGGTCTACAGCCGCGCCGAAGAGTGTCTGGAGCACTTGCCCGAGCATTTCCCCGGCGTGATCCTCACCGACGTGCGCATGCCGGGCATGGGGGGTCTTGAGTTACTGGCACGGCTGCAAGCGCTGGACAAGGACTTGCCGGTGATCTTGCTCACCGGCCACGGTGATGTGCCCATGGCCGTCGAGGCCATGCGTGAAGGCGCCTACGATTTTCTGGAAAAACCCTTCAGCCCGCAGACCCTGCTCACCAACCTGAGCCGGGCCATGGAGAAACGCCAGCTGGTCCTGGAAAACCGTCGCCTGACCGAACAGGCCGACGCCCGCACCCAACTGGACGCCACGCTGCTGGGTGTATCGCCCAGTCTGCAAGTCTTGCGACGCAATGTGCTGGAGTTGTCGCAACTGCCGGTCAACGTGATCATTCGTGGCGAAACCGGCAGCGGCAAGGAACTGGTCGCCCGCTGCCTGCATGATTTCGGCCCCCGGGCCAGCAAACCCTTTGTCGCCCTCAACTGCGCCGCCATTCCCGAGCATCTGTTTGAAGCCGAACTGTTCGGCCACGAAAGCGGAGCCTTTACCGGCGCTCAGGGCAAACGCATCGGCAAACTGGAATACGCCGATGGCGGCACGCTGTTTCTCGACGAAATCGAAAGCATGCCCATGGCCCAGCAGGTCAAACTGCTGCGCGTGTTGCAGGACAAACGCCTGGAGCGGCTGGGCTCGAACCGCAGCATTGAAGTGGACCTGCGGATCGTGGCCGCAACCAAGCCGGACCTGCTGGAAGAAGCACGGGCCGGACGCTTTCGCGAAGACCTGGCCTATCGCCTGAATGTCGCGCAACTGCATCTGCCGCCACTGCGCGAACGACGCGAAGATATCGTGCAACTCTTCAATCACTTCGCCCGCACCGCAGCGGCCCGCATGGGACGCGAAGCACCCGCCCTCAGCGCCTTGCAACTGGGGCAGTTGCTAAGCCATGACTGGCCGGGCAATGTTCGCGAACTGGCCAACGCAGCCGAGCGCCAGGCACTGGGGCTCGATAGCCCGCAAGCGCCACAGCAGGGACAATCCCTGGCGGCGCAACAGGAGGCGTTCGAAGCGCAATGCCTGCGCGCCTCCCTGACCCGTCATAAAGGCGATATCAAATCCGTGCTCAATGAGCTGCAACTGCCACGCCGCACTTTCAACGAAAAGATGCAGCGTCACGGGCTGGTGCGAGAGATGTTTCTGACATGAAACTATTCATGCAATCGACCGATCAACCTTATCCCCCTTTAGAATCCGGACAGTGAATACGCAAGGAGAAAGCATCACATGATCGTCGGTATAGATTTGGGCACGACCAACAGTCTGGTCGCCGTCTGGCGCGATGGCAAAACCCAGCTGGTTGCCAACGCACTGGGCGAAATGCTGACGCCCAGCGTGGTAGGGCTGGACGACGATGATCAGATCCTGGTGGGCAAGGCCGCACGCGAGCGCCTGCAGACTCATCCCTCCAGAACCGCGGCACTGTTCAAGCGCCATATGGGCAGCGCGCAGAAGGTCAACCTGGGAGCAAACGCATACCGACCCGAAGAGCTTTCGGCACTGGTCCTCAAGAGCCTCAAGGCCGATGTGGAACGGGCTTTCGGTGAAACCGTGACCGAGGCCGTGATCAGCGTCCCCGCCTACTTCAGCGACGCCCAGCGCAAGGCCACTCGGGTGGCAGGCGAACTGGCAGGCCTGAAAGTCGACAAGCTGATCAATGAACCCACCGCAGCAGCACTGGCCTACGGGCTGCACCAGAAAGAAGGCGAAACCTCGTTTCTGGTGTTCGACCTGGGTGGCGGCACCTTCGATATCTCGATTCTTGAACTGTTCGACGGCGTGATGGAAGTACGCGCCAGCGCCGGGGACAACTTTCTGGGTGGTGAGGACTTCGATCTTGCGCTGGTGGATCACTTCATCGACCTGCATCGCAACGAGGCCGACTTCCCGCCCAAGGCCAGCATCGGCCCGTCATTGCGCCGCGAAGCCGAGCGCGTGCGCAAGGCGCTGGGACAGGACAACAGTGCCGAGTTCGTGCTGCGGCATGCCGATCGCGAGTGGCGCAAGAGCATTACCCAGGAGCAACTGAGCGAGTTGTATGCGCCGTTGTTGTCCCGCTTGCGCGCCCCCATCGAGCGGGCCCTGCGAGACGCGAAAATCCGCGTGGCCGACCTCGACGAAATCCTGCTGGTGGGCGGCACCACGCGCATGCCCCTGATCCGCAAACTCGCGGCCGGGCTGTTCGGTCGCTTTCCATCCATCACTCTCAACCCCGATGAAGTGGTCGCGCAAGGCGCTGCCATCCAGGCGGCGCTCAAGCAAAGAGACGCGGCGCTGGAAGAGATTGTCCTGACCGATGTGTGTCCTTATACGCTGGGTATCGAAACCTCCAACCGCTTTGGCAACTCCATCGAAGGCGGTCATTACCTGCCGATCATCGAGCGCAACAGCGTGGTTCCGGTCAGTCGCGTCAAAACTGTGCAGACCCTGAGCGACAACCAGAAGCATGTGCTGGTGAAGATCTATCAGGGCGAAAGCCGTCTGGTGAAAGACAACATTGCCCTGGGTGAACTGGATATTCCGATCCCGCCCGCCAAGGCCGGCGAAGTGGAACTGAATGTGCGCTTCACCTACGACAACAACGGTCTGCTGGAGGCCGATGTACAGATCCCGATGACAGGCCAGAGCCACAAGCTGGTGATCGAGAACACCCCCGGCGTGATGACCCCGCAGGAAATCCAGGAACGCCTCAAAGTGCTGGAATCACTCAAGGTTCACCCGCGTGAGCAGCAGGTCAATACACACCTGAGCGCCCGGCTGGAACGCTTGTATCAGGAGTATCTGGGCGAAGCCCGGGAAATGATCGGCTATTGGGCCAGCCAGTTCCAGCGTGTGCTGGAAACCCAGGATGATCGTCAGATCAGCGAAATGCGCAAGAGCCTCGAACAAGAGATCGATCGTTTCGAGCGGGGCGAGAGGTAACAGGGATGAATTGCTGGAACGTCCTTGAACTGGACAGAAATGCCGACGAGCGCAGCATCAAGCGCCAATACGCAAAGCTTCTGAAAGTGAACCGGCCCGACGAGGACCCGGATGCCTTTCAACGCTTGCGCGACGCTTATGAGCAGGCGCTGGATCAGGCTCGCAATCGCGCTGAAGCGGATGACGACGAATACGAGTATCAGGAAAGCGAGGCAGGCCATGAAACCTTCGAGCCCCTGCAACTCGTAGAGGTGGCTCCAGTTGCCGAACCAACGGTCATCAGCACGCCTTCGCCTGTGGAGCAGAGCTGGTACGAGCTGGCGCAAAAGACCACAGCGCAAGACCTGCATACGCAACATCAGTTGGCCAGGGATCTGGGAGCCGATGCACAGTTTCAGCAGCATCTGGTACAGCGCTGCCTGATCGACACCGCCGAAAACCTGCCACTGCTCAAGGCAGCGGTAGCCCGACTGCAATGGCTGACGCCCTGGCAAAAGGTGACGCTCAGTGCTCATCAGGAGAAACGCCTGACCCAGGCACTGCTCGATGAAACCCTGCCTCGTCTGCAAGCGCTACTGGAAAGCCAGCAGGAACGTCAGTTCCTGGAGGAACTGAAAGCCCTTGAACAACAGTCCTGGCTGGAAAAACTGGAGCATCGCGAGCACCTGCAACGCTGGACCATGACCCTGCTGATCAATACACGGGACTGGACACCGGCCTTGTTCGAGCGCATCTGCCAGCTCTTCGACTGGGATCAGAAACATTACGCGCCGACCGATCCGCCCTCGCTGTGGCAGCGGCTTGTCGAGCGCTGCGAACAATACGGTTTTTCCAAACGCCTGGAAGAGTTGCTGACCGAGCACAGCCATCACGGCGATGCCGCGAAGCTGCTGCTCGAACCGCCGCCACTGGACACGCAACTGCGCATGGCCAGAAACAGCGACCCGGCAGTCTGGGAAGGTTGCGAGCAACTCTCGGAGGACCTGACCTATCGCTATCCGGAAGCACTGCAGCAGTACCCGGACGCCGACCTCACCAGTTGGCGGAAGCTTTATGACCAGGTGCACTTCAATTCTTACCTGAGAGCTTATCTGTTCGGGTTCGTATTCATCCTTATGGCCGGCATTGTTCCTACGTCCAGGGCTGGAAAATTCGATCTGTTCTACACGATTTTCACGGCACTCAGCTTGCCGGTGGTGATTCTGCTGGTGTTCTACGTGTTCATGTCGTTCTGGAGGCCGGTGTCCGCCTCCTTTGCGTCCGTGGATGAATACCTGAGTGAACGGCTGCTGCCTCGCTGGCTGAGCTGGCCGGGTCATCAGGCATTGCTGCTGCGTCATGGCATCCCGACAGTCGTCATCGGTATGGCCTTTTTCAATAGCGGACCGGTTGCAGTGGTCTCCTACCTCATCTTGCTGGCGGCCTGGATAATCCTTTCACCGTACCGGATCTCCCTATTTCAGAGTCATTGCGCAGAAAAGACCGGGGGATGGAAGCGCGTAAAACACTACTGCTCGGAGAATATCGACAAGGGTGTAATGATCATCCTGGGCCTGATGCTCGCCTTTGTACTGGCCGTACTGATTTTCGGTCCCGGCCATCCTCGATAAACCAGCGCCTCGCTGAAATCGGCAATTTTCCGCTTATCCAGAAAGACCGGATAGGCGGATTTCCGCTCACTTTATTCCCTCCTCCCCTCTGGAACGGGCCTCTCGGGCCTGGCACAACTCCTGCTATAGCTCAGGTCAGGCCGCGTGCAGCTGCCTTCTAAAAATAATGACTTAAGGAACACCATGGATACTTCCAACTCCCTCTCGCAAGAGTCGGCTGGCGGACACGCCGCTGAAAAATCCACCTCCAGCCGCCTCAAGTCGATCTTCAGCGGCTCGGTCGGCAACATGGTCGAGTGGTATGACTGGTACGTCTATGCCGCCTTCTCGTTGTACTTCGCCAAAGTCTTCTTCCCCAAGGGCGACAGCACCGCACAACTGCTCAACACCGCCGCAATCTTTGCCGTAGGCTTTCTGATGCGTCCGATCGGTGGCTGGCTGATGGGTCTGTACGCCGACTACAAGGGACGCAAGGCAGCCTTGATGGCTTCGGTACTGCTGATGTGCTTCGGCTCGCTGATCATTGCCCTGACACCGGGCTATGAAACCATCGGCGTCGGCGCTCCGATCCTGCTGGTCCTGGCTCGCCTGATGCAAGGTCTGTCGGTGGGTGGCGAATACGGCACCTCGGCAACCTACCTCAGTGAAATGGCCACCAAGGAGCGGCGCGGCTTCTTCTCCAGCTTCCAGTACGTCACCCTGATTTCCGGCCAGCTCATCGCTCTGGCAGTGCTGATCGTTCTGCAACAGATCCTGACCACCGAAGAGCTGCACAGCTGGGGCTGGCGTATTCCGTTCGCCATCGGCGCCCTGTGTGCCGTGGTTGCGCTGTTCCTGCGTCGCGGCATGGAAGAAACCGAGTCCTTTACCCGCAAGCAGAAAGACGACAAGCCCAAGGAAAGCCTGATGCGCACTCTGATGCGCCATCCCAAGGAGTTGATGACCGTCGTCGGCCTGACCATGGGCGGCACCCTGGCCTTCTACACCTACACCACTTACATGCAGAAGTATCTGGTGAACACGGTGGGCATGAGCATCAGCGACTCGACCACCATTTCGGCTGCAACGCTGTTCCTGTTCATGTTGCTGCAACCGGTCATTGGCGGGCTGTCCGACAAGATCGGCCGTCGCCCGATCCTGATCGCCTTCGGCGTACTGGGTACCCTGTGCACTGTGCCGATCCTGACCACCCTGCACACCATCCAGACGTGGTGGGGCGCGTTCTTCCTGATCATGGCCGCACTGATCATCGTCAGCGGTTACACCTCGATCAATGCCGTGGTCAAAGCCGAGCTGTTCCCGACCGAAATCCGCGCTCTGGGTGTAGGCCTGCCTTATGCACTGACCGTATCGATCTTCGGCGGCACGGCTGAATACATCGCTCTGTGGTTCAAGAGCATCGGCATGGAAACCGGCTACTACTGGTATGTCACAGCCTGTATCGCCTGTTCGCTGCTGGTGTATGTGTTCATGAAAGACACCCGCAAGCATTCGCGTATCGAAACCGACTGATCTCGCGTTGCATTGATGATCAAGGGCAGCCAACGTCATGGGCTGCCCTTTTTCATGGGCAAGTGAACATGACAAGTTGTTTCAGACTGGTGCGCCTTTTAGTCGAATTTTGCATGCAAGCCCTTAAATTTATTTATGTTTTAATTTGTCAAGAGGGTTTATTACAAACTTTTTCAAGAAATGCACCAAAAATAGCCATTCCCCGCTGAAAGGCCCGAAAAACGGGCGATGCGACTTACTATCATTTTCAGCGATGGTGGGTAGCAATCCGATTAACTTCTTAATAATCACCAGCCCCGTAACATTGCCTCCATACCGGGATGACAACTCACCCGACCCAAACTGGAGACACATCATGAAAACCACCAAACTGATTTTCGGCCTCGCTTTCTCTGTTCTGGCTTCGACTGCTTTTGCACTGCCAGCCATCAATGCCAACGACTCGTTGAATGCACCTGTAGTTGCTGAAGGTGGTTCGAATAACACCAATATCGGCCCGAACCGTCAGACTTCCGATGGTGCCGACCGTGTAGGTGCAAACCGTCTGGCTGCCGATGGCGCTGATCGCGTCGGTGCAAACCGCCTGACTTCCGATGGTGCCGATCGTGTTGGCGCAAACCGTCTGGCCGCCGATGGCGCTGACCGCGTCGGTGCAAACCGCCTGACTTCCGATGGTGCCGACCGTGTTGGTGCAAACCGTCTGGCTGCCGATGGCGCTGATCGCGTCGGTGCAAACCGTCGGGTCTGATAACCCCACGTGACACTCAAGCCCGGCCAGTGCCGGGCTTTGTTGTTTCCAGGGCCGGGTCTACTATGGGCAACTCCCCGACACCGTGGTTATCAGGAATCAAACCATGTCAGACGATATTCACTCCTACGAACCGGCCAAAGGCCATGGTCTGCCGCACGATCCGTTCAACGCTATCGTAGGTCCGCGCCCCATTGGCTGGATTTCCTCTCAGGACAGCCAGGGCAGACTGAATCTCGCGCCTTACAGCTTCTTCAACGCTTTCAACTACATTCCACCGATCATCGGTTTTTGCAGTGTCGGGCGCAAAGACAGCCTCAACAACATCGAGCAGACCGGCGAGTTCGTCTGGAACCTGTCCACCCGTGCCCTGGCCGAAGCCATGAACCAGAGCTGCGCAGCCGTGCCGCCGGATGTGAATGAATTCGAGCTGGCCGGTCTGACGCCACTGGCCTCGAAGATCGTTTCCGTGCCTCGCGTGCTGGAAACACCGGTATCGTTTGAATGCAAGGTCACCCAGATCGTGCAACTGCAGCGCGCCGACAAGGAGTTGGTGCCAAGCTGGCTGATTCTGGGGGAAGTGGTGGCGGTGCATATCGCCAAGTGGCTGCTCAAGGATGGCGTCTACGATACAGCAGCCGCCGAACCCATCCTGCGCGGTGGCGGTCCGGCAGACTACTTCCAGTTGGGGCCTGAAGCACTCTTCAAGATGCACCGGCCAACAGTCTGATTACACGCCAGCCCACACCAGTTCACCTTCGGCATCCACGTCGGTCAGCCGCTCCAGTTCCTGGGTGGCGGCCAGATCGGCGTCATGGGCGGTCTTGAACTTTTCTCCCGGCAGGACGGGATGAAAACGTGGCGCACCGCCCGCCTCCAGAGCCTTTACCGCAATCGCTGCGCGGTAACCGCCCTCACCGGGAATAACGGCGGAAACCGCCTCGAATGCATTGAATACCTTGCGAGCCATGGATAGCGAACCTGTCTGATGGATAAATCGAAGGAGCATATTCTAATGCTGCGGCACGCTGGAGCGAATTCATTCGCTCCAGCCGGTTGACCTGAAATTCTTGTCCTACAATTACCTCATGCCCTTCTGTAGTGGGAATGAGGAATGCACCATGAACGTAAGAATAAAAAAATGCATGGCTGTATTGGGTGTACTCGCAGTAGTCGGTATGTATGCGGTGGGTGCCTATCGTATTGAAATGGCGCGTCAGACGCCCAAGGTTGCGGTCTGCACCTTTGGCCATTGCGTGCCGACGGCTGCAACGTTCAGCGCGTTGCGATGACCGCCGCGTCATAGGTCATCCGCCTCAAACAAAGTCAGCTATCGATTAGCAGGCTATCGGACTAGACTGGTCAAATTTCCCTCCGGCCTTCAGGTTTTAACTTGACCAGTCTTGCGCAAACCACTCCGACCATTCGCAGCATTTTATTCGCACTGATGATGGCCGTATTTCTCAGTGCTCTGGACCAGACGATCGTGGCCGTCTCGATGCCAGCGATCTCCGCTCAATTCAAGGATATCGACCTGCTGGCCTGGGTAATCGCAGCCTATATGGTGGCGCTGACCGTTGCCGTGCCCATCTACGGCAAGCTGGGAGACCTGTATGGACGCCGCAGGCTCATGCTGTTCGGCCTCGGTCTGTTTACCCTTGCATCGTTGTTATGCGGGTTTGCCCAGAGCATGGAGCAACTGGTACTGGCAAGGGTGCTTCAAGGGATCGGCGCGGGCGGCATGGTGTCGGTCAGCCAGGCGATCGTCGCCGACATCGTCCCACCTCGCGAACGGGGACGCTACCAGGGTTATTTCAGCAGCATGTACGCCGTCGCCAGCGTGGCCGGGCCGGTACTGGGCGGCCTGATGACTGAATACCTGTCCTGGCGCTGGGTGTTTTTGATCAATCTGCCTCTGGGCATCGTGGCACTGGTCGTGGCCTGGCGCTCCCTCAAGGGCCTGCCCGTACCTCAACGCAAACCGGTCATCGATTACCTGGGGACGGTGCTGATGATCATCGGCCTGACCAGCCTGTTGCTGGGCATCACCGAAATCGGTCAGGGCCACGGCCTGGACAATCCCCGGATCCTGATCATGCTGGGTATCGCCCTGTTCACGTTGTCGCTGTTCGCCTGGTACGAACGCAAGGTTCAGGAACCGCTGCTGCCCATGCACCTGTTTGCCAACCGCAGCGCTGTGCTGTGCTGGAGCGCGGTGTTCTTCACCAGCTTCCAGGCCATCTCGCTGATCGTGCTGATGCCGATGCGTTATCAGACCGTCACCGGCGGCGGTGCCGACAGTGCGGCTCTGCACTTGCTGCCATTGGCAATGGGGATTCCCATCGGTGCCTATTGCGCAGGCCGAAGGACCGCTGTGACCGGCCACTACAAACCCCTGATTCTGGCCGGCGCGGTGCTCATGCCCATCGCCATTCTGGGCATGGCATTCACTCCTGCACAATCGATCCTGCTCACCAGCCTGTTCATGGTCCTGACCGGCATTGCCAGTGGCATGCAGTTCCCCACCTCACTGGTCGGTAGCCAGAGCGCGGTAGCGATCAAGGATATTGGCGTGGCAACCAGCACCTCCAACCTGTTCCGCTCACTGGGCGGTGCCGTCGGTGTCGCGATGATGTCGGCCCTGCTGCTGGCCATGCTGCAAGACACAGGGATCGGCCAGCTAGAACCCGGTTCGCTGGGTGGCGAAGGCAGTACGGGCAATGCCTTGATCGACAGCCTCAATACCACCAGCGGCCCGGCCCTCGAAGCCTTGCGTGCAGAACTGGCGGTGACCTTCCGTCATTTGCTGATGATCAGCGCGGCAGTTTCGCTGCTGGGTCTGGCGACAGCACTGATCATGCCTGACCAGGTGCTGCGCGGTGCAGAGCGGAAATAAGGCTCAGTCGTCCTGCTGCGCCCAGAACCACTGGGTTCGGCCGACCTTGATATGGGCGAATGCAGGCATGGTTTCACCCTGAGTGAAAAAGCGGCGGGAACGCACCTTGGCATTGCTGAACCAGTAGCCGGACCTTGGACAGGCATCGCCTGCATTGACCGGCGGGACAGGCTTCTCGTCGAAACGGGCATACCACTGCGCAGTGGTTTCCTTGGTAAATCCCACTCCCGGAACCAGATAAGGGTGAAGACAGCCGGTATCCTGCAGGCGGATCGGTTTGATGACCTTGTTGACCTCCCTGTAGACGTCGGGGGCCACTCCCCCGCTGCCCAGTTGCGGCACTGCGCCAGCACGAATCATCAAGCCGTTGCTGTAGGTATGGAAAACGATGTCGCTGCAGCCACTCAACTTGCCCCGCACTCTATCGCTACCGCCAAGCCGCTTTACGAACGACTCGCCCAATACGGTGTACCAGCCCACCCCCTTGATGTGCTCGAGCAGTCGCAGGCTTTCTATATGCGGGCCGGGATCGACCATCAACCCGGGATACTCCTGGGCGAACTGGTACTCCAGTGGCAGGTAATGGTGTCCGTCCCCCGGCAGCACGCAGGCCAGACTGCCAAACCCATGCTCGGCCCGGACCTCGCTGCACAGGTATCTGATCCAGTCCTCATAACGTTTCAGGCCATCGGACTCGGCCAGATATGACCAGGGCAAAACCATTTTCAAACAGGAACGGTCATTGTCGGCCTGGCCTTGCGAAGTATTCATCACAAACAGGCTGTAGGTGGCGACCTCGGCCTGGGTAGCGCTGGCGATGGACCAGGCGAACTGCACATCCGGCGGACTTTGCAGAATCTGACGCCTGCACGAAGCAAACCCCGAAGCCGTAAGGCGCCGCATCCGGTTATAGAGCTGCCATTTGAGCATCGGTTTGAAGGCGTCATAGAAGCGCGAGAAACAGGCCTCGACACGACGCTTGGCTTCTTGTGTATGGCCCTGCTTGAAATACAGGGTAGTGATCAGGCCAAGACGGACAACCGGGACACCTTCGGAACAATCCACCGCCAGGTGTTCAGATTGAGCATCAAGCCGAGCCAATAACCTCACAGGGTCAGATAAGGTTTCTGACATGACCCGTCCTCCCGATGATCCTTCGGATCAGGGTGGCGTCCATGCCGTACACAGAAGGTTCTGCCGTGACCAGAGTTGCTGCCCTCCTGCGACAGCCGGAACGGGCTATTTCGATAGTGATGAAGTTGCTGTCGACTTCAGAGCATATGGGCGCAAGATTCAATAAAAACATGCAACCTCCTCCCGTTTGTTTGTTAAGGGACGAAGATTGAAGGGAGTTTGAGAGCGGAGCAATACACGGAAATCAGTTTGGGAAATCAGCTACATGCTTCGAGAAATGTCCTACCTGACTCCTACAAAGCCATTGTCATCCCAAGGCTTTTATATAGCCGTGAAGAAGATGCACTGAGGCCGCAAAGGTAAACAATAGGTAAACAATAGGTAAACAACCTATCCAAAGCGCGGGGGATTGGCGTTATATGCTGGCCTGTACGTGCAGGTCAGGACTATATTGACCTGCCGCACAGCCAGGGTGATTCTCAGGCCCGCAAGGCAGGGCTGTACTGCAACATGTCCATGCAACTGTCGACGAGTTGCTCGGCACTCCCGGACAGCGAAAAGCTTTCGGGGACCAGCAGCCATTGATACATGACGCCATTGATATAGGAAAACAGGCTGACCGCAGCGCGTGTAACGTCCAGCGAGGCAGGCAATTGCCCACGGCGTACGGCATTGCTCAACGCGAGGCGGATCCGCTCATGACACAAGATGGTGTTGGCTTGACGCTGACGCCGAAAATCGCACATTTCATCCGTGAACTCGCACTTGTGGAAAAGGATTTCGTTGATGCGCCGTGTTTTCGGGTCGACTGCAATGTCATGAAACAAACGAACCAACAGCTTTCTCATGCACCCCAGCGGGTCGACTTCGTTTTCATCTTCGCTGGCTTGAGCCATGTCCTCGAGCGGTTCCTTCAGGCTGTCGAGCATCGCCTGCACCAGTTCGGCCTTGTTGGTGAAGTGCCAATAGATAGCCCCGCGTGTCACGCCAGCAAGCGTCGCGATATCGGCGAGCGTCGTGCGGGCAACGCCCCGCTCGTAGAAGGCTTGTTCGGCAGCCTGCAGAATCTGGCTGCGAGTAACCTGGGCTTCCTCTTTGGTGCGGCGGACCATGGCAATAAACCTCAAAAAATTCTTCAGGGCCGTACAACAAGGCCTGAAAACAGGGTCGGGCGGCATTTGTGCGGCCTTGTCCCGAGCTTGCAATCGCCAGCCTCTGAGCTGGCAAGAAGATGTTTACAAACAACCGTGAATGTAAGTATATTCCTTAGCATGCTACTTATCTAGCCGAAATATTTTTTTACATTTCCAACTCCCTTGCGTAAACAGGCTCCTGCCCCCGAGGATCTTCATGCAATTCAAGCCAGCTGTTACCGTTCTGGTCACTGCCGTCGCCCTGGCAACACTGCTCAGTGGCTGTAGTAAGAAGGAAGAGGCGGCACCGCCGGCTCAGATCCCTCAGGTCGGCGTCGTAACCCTCAAAGCCCAGCCTTATGCCCTGACCACAGAGCTTCCCGGCCGCACCACAGCCTTCCGCGTGGCCGAAGTGCGCCCGCAGGTCAACGGCATCATTCTCAAGCGTCTGTTCACTGAAGGCGGCGATGTCAAAGCTGGCCAGCAGCTGTATCAGATCGACCCGGCTCTTTATGAAGCGACCGCCACCAGCGCCCAGGCCACCTTGCAGTCGGCCAGGTCCCTGGCTGATCGCTACAAGCAACTGGTGAGCGAGCAAGCCGTGAGTCGCCAGGAGTACGACACGGCCGTAGCTTCCAGCCAGGAAGCCCAGGCCGCCCTGCAGACCGCCCAGATCAACCTGCGCTACACCAAGGTGCTGGCACCGATCTCGGGCCGCATCGGTCGCTCCGCCGTCACCGAAGGTGCGCTGGTCAGCAGTGCCCAGACCGAAGCCATGGCAACCATTCAGCAGCTCGACCCGATCTACGTCGACGTGGTGCAATCTTCGGCAAACATGCTGAAACTTCGTTCAGACCTCGAAAGTGGCAAGCTGCAGAAGGCAGGCGACAACGCCGCCAAGGTCAAGCTGACGCTGGAAGACTCCAGCGTCTATCCGCTGGAGGGCAAACTGGAATTCTCGGAAGTTTCGGTTGATCAGGGCACCGGTTCCGTAACCCTGCGCGCAGTCTTCCCGAACCCTGAACATCGCCTGCTGCCAGGCATGTTCGTTCACGCCCAGTTGCAGGCCGGTGTCAGTGCCCAGGCCATTCTCGCGCCGCAGCAAGGTGTGACCCGCGACCAGAAAGGCACGCCGACTGCTCTTGTCGTCAACCAGGACAACAAGGTCGAACTGCGCACTCTGGTGGCCAAGCGTACCGTGGGCAGCGAGTGGCTGATCGAAGAAGGCCTCAATGCCGGCGATCGCGTCATCACCGAAGGTCTGCAGTACGTCAAACCGGGCGCGGAAGTGAAAGTCGCAGAAGCGACCAACGTCAAAGGAGCAAACCCGGCGCCTGCCCCGGCCACTGAAAAAGCCGCAGGCAGCAAAGGGGAGTAACCCATGTCGAAATTCTTTATCGATCGCCCGATTTTCGCCTGGGTAATCGCCTTGGTGATCATGCTGGTCGGCTCCCTGTCGATCCTCAGCCTGCCGATCAACCAGTACCCGAGCATCGCGCCGCCAGCCATCGCGATCCAGGTGACCTACCCGGGTGCCTCTGCACAGACCGTGCAGGACACCGTGGTACAGGTCATCGAGCAACAGCTCAACGGTATCGACAACCTGCGTTATGTCAGCTCGGAAAGTAACTCCGACGGCAGCATGACCATCACTGCGACCTTCAACCAGGGGACCAACCCGGATACGGCACAGGTCCAGGTGCAGAACAAACTGAACCTGGCCACACCGCTGTTACCTCAGGAAGTACAGCAGCAAGGCATCCGCGTCACCAAGGCAGTGAAAAACTTCCTGATGGTGATCGGTCTGGTGTCCGAAGATGGCAGCATGGGCAAGGAAGACCTTGCCAACTACATCGTATCGAACATGCAGGACCCGATTTCCCGGACTTCCGGTGTGGGCGACTTCCAGGTGTTCGGTGCCCAGTACGCCATGCGTATCTGGCTCGACCCGGCCAAGCTGAACAACTTCCAGTTGACTCCGGTTGATGTCAGCAGCGCCATCACCGCCCAGAACGTCCAGGTGTCTTCCGGTCAACTGGGTGGCCTGCCCGCCATCAGCGGCCAGCAACTGAACGCCACCATCATCGGCAAGACCCGTCTGCAGACCGCAGAGCAGTTCGGCAATATCCTGCTGAAGGTCAACACCGACGGTTCTCAGGTACGTATCAAGGACGTCGCCACGGTAGGTCTGGGTGCAGAAAACTACAGCGTCGACTCCCAGTACAACGGCAAACCGGCTTCCGGTCTGGCGATCAAGCTGGCCCCCGGCGCCAACGCCCTGGATACCGCCAAGGCAATCCGTGCAACGATTTCCTCGCTTGAGCCGTTCTTCCCGCCAGGCATGAAAGTCGTTTACCCGTATGACACCACTCCAGTGGTCAGCGAGTCGATTTCCGGGGTTGTTCACACCCTGGGCGAAGCGATTGTCCTGGTGTTCCTGGTGATGTACCTGTTCCTGCAGAACTTCCGCGCCACGGTCATCACCACACTGACCGTCCCGGTAGTATTGCTGGGTACTTTCGGCATCCTCGCGGCCTTCGGCTTCACCATCAACACCCTGACCATGTTCGGCATGATCCTGGCCATCGGCCTGTTGGTGGACGACGCCATTGTCGTGGTGGAAAACGTCGAACGGGTCATGGCAGAAGAAAAACTGTCCCCCAGACAGGCAACCATCAAGTCCATGGAACAGATCCAGGGCGCACTGGTGGGTATTGCACTGGTTCTGTCGGCGGTTCTGCTGCCCATGGCGTTCTTCGGTGGCTCGACCGGGGTGATCTACAAACAGTTCTCGATCACTATCGTTTCGGCGATGGCGCTCTCGGTGGTTGTAGCCCTGATCTTCACCCCTGCCCTTTGCGCCACGATGCTCAAGCCCATCGACCACGAGAAGCATGGTCAACCCAAGCGTGGCTTCTTCGGCTGGTTCAACCGCACCTTCGACCGCAGCGTAGTGAGCTACGAGCGCGGCGTGGGCAATATGCTCAAGCATAAAGTCCCTGCCTACCTGGGCTATATCCTGATCTGCGCTGGCATGATCTGGATGTTCACCCGCATTCCGGCCGCGTTTCTGCCTGAAGAAGACCAGGGCGTTATCTTCGCCCAGATCCAGACGCCTGCCGGTTCGTCGTCGGAGCGTACGCAGCAAGTCATCGACAACATGCGCGAATACCTGTTGACAAAGGAAACCGGGGCCGTCAAATCGGTGTTCACGGTCAACGGCTTCAACTTCGCCGGTCGTGGCCAGAGCTCGGCCATCGCCTTCGTGATGCTCAAGCCATGGGATGAGCGCTCGTCCGAAAACAGCGTCTTCGAACTGGCCAAGCGTGCCCAGGCACACTTCTTCAGCTTCCGCGATGCCATGGTGTTCGCCGTAGTACCTCCGTCGGTACTGGAACTGGGTAACGCCACCGGTTTCGACGTTTACCTGCAAGACCAGGGCGGTGTCGGCCATGAAAAACTCATGGAAGCCCGCAACCAGTTCCTGGGCATGGCGTCCCAGAGCAAGGTTCTGGCAGGCGTACGTCCCAACGGTCTGAACGATGAACCGCAGTACCAGTTGCTGATCGACGACGAGCGCGCCAGCGCACTGGGCATCACCCTGTCGGACATCAACAACACCCTGTCCATCGCCCTGGGTGGTCGCTACGTCAACGACTTCATCGACCGTGGTCGCGTGAAGAAGGTGTACCTGCAAGGCGATTCGGGTGCCCGGATGACACCGGAAGACCTGAACAAATGGTACGTGCGCAACAGCGCTGGCGAGATGGTGCCCTTCTCGGCATTCGCCAGCGGCAAGTGGGTCTACGGCTCTCCTAAACTGTCGCGCTATAACGGCGTGGCGGCAGAGGAAGTTCTCGGTACACCGGCTCCGGGCTACAGTACCGGCGAAGCCATGGCCGAAGTAGAAGCACTGGCCAAGAAACTGCCACCTGGCATCGGTATCTCCTGGACAGGTCTGTCCTACGAGGAGCGTCTGTCCGGTTCGCAGGCACCTGCTCTGTATGCCTTGTCCCTGCTGGTAGTCTTCCTCTGTCTGGCAGCCCTGTATGAAAGCTGGTCGATCCCGATCGCAGTCATGCTGGTGGTTCCACTGGGCGTCATCGGTGCGTTGATCGCAACCAGCATGCGCGGCCTGTCGAACGACGTGTTCTTCCAGGTAGGGTTGCTGGTGACCGTCGGTCTGGCGGCGAAAAACGCCATTCTGATCGTGGAGTTCGCCAAGGAACTCCACGAGCAGGGTAAAAGTCTGGTTGACGCTGCAATTGAGGCTTGCCGGATGCGCCTGCGTCCGATCATCATGACCTCCATGGCCTTCATCCTGGGTGTTGTCCCACTGACAATTTCCACGGGCGCAGGCTCGGGCAGCCAACACTCGATCGGTACAGGCGTAATTGGCGGTATGATCACCGCCGTCGTCCTGGCCATCTTCTGGGTCCCATTGTTTTTCGTATCGATATCGGCGCTCTTCAAGAGCAAGCAGAAACCTATCTCTCACGATGAGGCTGGCCAATGAGCAAGTCCCTGATTTCTCTGGCAGTTAGCGCGTTCATTCTCAGCGGCTGCTCTTTGATTCCCGACTACAAGCAGCCGGAATCACCCGTTGCCGCGCAGTACCCGCAAGGTCCTGCCTACCTGCCGGCCGAGACCGCCGAAAGAGCTGCCGCCGAGCAAGGCTGGCGTCAGTTCTTCCGTGACCCGGCACTGCAACAGCTGATCCAGACGGCACTGGTCAACAACCGCGACCTGCGGGTCGCGGCACTGAACATCGACGCTTACCGTGCGCAATACCGCATCCAGCGTTCGGACCTGTTCCCGGCCGTATCGGCCAATGCCACAGGCTCTCGCCAGCGTGTGCCAGCGGACATGTCCACCAGTGGTCAGGCCGGCATCACCAGCTCCTACTCGGCAAACCTGGGTATCAGCTCCTATGAGCTGGACCTCTTCGGTCGCGTACGCAGCCTGAGCGAACAGGCCTTGCAGACTTACTTCGCCAGCGAAGAAGCCCGCCGCAGCACCCAGATCAGTCTGGTGGCCAACGTCGCCAATGCCTACCTGACCTGGCAGGCCGACAAGGAACTGCTCAAGCTGACCCAGGAAACCCTCAAGACCTACGAGGAAAGCTATCGCCTGACTTCGCGCAGCAATGAAGTGGGTGTCGCTTCGGCGCTGGACCTGAGCCAGTCGCGCACCTCGGTCGAAAGTGCCAAGGCCAGACTGGCCCAGTACCAACGACTGGTTGCGCAGGATCAGAACAACCTGACCCTGCTGCTGGGTTCTGCCCTGCCTGACAACCTTCCTGAAGCGCAGCCACTGTCTGCCGACCTGCTGACCGAAATGCCGGTTGGTCTGCCGTCCGACCTGCTGCAACGCCGCCCGGATATTCTGCAGGCCGAACATAACCTGATGGCCGCCAACGCCAACATCGGAGCAGCACGCGCCGCGTTCTTCCCGAGCATCACCCTGACAGCCAATGCCGGTACAGCCAGCCCCGACCTGTCGGGACTGTTCAAGGGAGGCTCGGGCACCTGGGCCTTCCAGCCGAGCATCAACCTGCCGATCTTCAACGCCGGCAACCTGCGCGCCAGCCTGGATTACGCCAAGATCCAGAAGGAAATCAACGTCGCCAACTACGAGAAGGCGATTCAGACCGCGTTCCAGGAAGTCTCCGACGGCCTGGCCTCGCGCAAGACCTATAACGAGCAGCTCCAGGCCCAGCGCGACTTCGTCACGGCCAGCCAGGACTACTACCGTCTTGCCGAGCGTCGCTATCGCATCGGGATCGACAGTAACCTGACGTTCCTCGACGCACAACGCTCGCTGTTCAGCGCACAACAGACGCTGATCACCGATCGCCTGTCCCAGCTCACCAGCGAGGTCAACCTGTACAAGGCCCTCGGTGGCGGCTGGTACGAGCAGACCAGCAGCGCACAGCCGATAGCCAAGGAGAAACCGTCAGTTCAATTGTTCTGATCGGCCTTCACAAAAAAACCACCGTAACAGGTGGTTTTTTTGTGCCCGGAAAACGCGATCAGTGATCGTGATGCAGATAAGCCGGCTGCTTCGGCAAGCGCAGGCTGAACAGGAAAGCCACCACCATCATGGCCGTCACGTACCAATAGAAGGTGTTTTCCATGCCATTGCTCTTGAAGCTCAGGGCAACGTATTCCGCCGAGCCGCCAAACACCGCGTTGGCGACCGCGTAAGCCAGACCGACACCCAGCGCCCGCACCTGTGGCGGGAACATCTCGGCTTTTACCAGGCCGCTGATGGAGGTGTAGAAACTGACAATCGCCAGCGCCAGGGTAATCAGCACAAAAGCCAAGAACGGGCTGGTGTTGCTTTTCAGGGTCATCAGAATCGGCACGGTGCACAGAGCACCCAGCGCGCCGAACCACAACATCGAATTACGCCGCCCGATCCTGTCCGCCAGCATCCCGAAGAACGGCTGCATGCACATGTACAGAAACAGCGCACCGGTCATGATGTAACTGGCCGTCTTGGGTTCCATACCGCCCGTGTTGACCAGATACTTCTGCATGTAAGTGGTGAAGGTATAGAAAATCAGCGAACCACCGGCGGTGTATCCCAGCACCGTAATGAATGCCGCCTTGTGATGCCTGAACAGCGCGGCAATGCTGCCGGCGTCCTTGTCCTGACGACTTTCGGCAGTGGTGGTTTCATTGAGGGTGCGGCGTAGCAACAAGGCAATCACCGCTGCACAGGCACCGATCACGAACGGGATACGCCAGCCATAGTCGCGCAGTTCTTCAGTGCTGAGAAACTGCTGCAGAATCACTACGGTCAGCACCGCCAGCAACTGCCCGCCAATCAGGGTCACGTACTGGAAGGATGCATAGAAACCACGCTTGCCGCGCAGTGCGACCTCACTCATGTAAGTGGCCGTGGTGCCGTATTCACCGCCCACCGACAACCCCTGCAGCAGACGCGCCATCAGCAGCAGCGCGGGAGCCCAGGCGCCAATCGACGCATAGGTCGGCAGACAGGCAATGATCAGGGAACCTGCACACATCATGGTGACCGAGATCAGCATGGAATTCTTGCGCCCATGCTTGTCAGCCACCCGTCCGAACAGCCAACCGCCAATCGGACGCATCAGAAAACCGGCCGCGAACACCCCTGCGGTATTGAGCAACTGGACTGTCGGGTCATCGGAAGGAAAAAACGCCGGGGCGAAATAAATGGCGCAGAAGGCGTAGATGTAGAAGTCGAACCACTCGACGAGATTGCCGGAAGAGGCCCCTACGATGGCGAAGATTCGCTTGCCACGCTCTTCTGCGGTGTAAGGCGTTTCCGTTGTGTTTGTCGTTGTCATTGTTCCTCATCCCTATCAGGCAACTAGAAACAATCTGTAACACTCAACCTCGACAAGCACAACCATTCAGCCCATTCGCTCTGTCTGCATTAAGTGTTGCAAGTCCGTCAGAGGACTGTGGGAGGCAGCTTGCTGGCGACTTCACCACCAGCGCTGTACCAGAGACACCACAACACTTAACGAGGACAGAGCCAATGAATTCGCCCCTGCTGGCGGGCTACACCTCGATGGCCAGCGCCAGCCCCTGCCCGACTCCCACGCACATGGTCGCCAGGCCTCTGCGGCCTCCGGTCTTTTCCAGGTGATGCAAGGCCGTCAACACCAGCCTTGCGCCGCTCATGCCCAATGGGTGGCCCAGAGCAATCGCCCCACCGTTGGGATTGACCTGAGGCGCATCGTCGGCCAGTCCAAGCTCGCGCAGTACGGCAAGTCCCTGGCTGGCGAAGGCTTCGTTGAGCTCGATGACATCAAAGTCGGAGACTGCCAATCCCAGGCGCTCAACCAGCTTGCGCACCGCAGGGACCGGACCGATTCCCATCACACGGGGTGCCACACCGGCACTGGCCATCCCCAGAATCCGTGCCCTGGGTTTCAGGCCATGCTTTTTGATCGCTTCGGCCGAAGCCAGGATCAAGGCTGCCGCACCGTCATTGACGCCCGACGCATTGCCGGCGGTAACGGTCTTTTCAGGACCATTGACCGGTTTGAGCTTGCCCAGGGTTTCCAGGCTGGTATCGGCACGTGGGTGCTCATCCTTGTCGACGACGGTTTCACCCTTCTTGTGAGCGACCCGCACCGGCACGATCTCTTCCTCGAAAAAGCCCGCAGCCTGGGCAACGGCAGTGCGTTGCTGGCTGCGCAGGGCGAAAGCGTCCTGATCGGCTCGAGAAATCTTGAAGTCATCCGCCACGTTATCGGCGGTTTCAGGCATGGAATCGACACCGTATGCCGCCTTCATGGCCGGATTGACGAAACGCCAGCCGATGGTGGTGTCTTCCAGCTTCATGCTGCGCGAGAAAGCGGCATCGGCCTTGCCCATGACAAATGGCGCACGGGACATCGACTCGACACCACCGGCAATCGCCAGCTCCATTTCGCCAGCAGCAATGGCCCGGAAGGCGGTGCCGATGGCGTCCATGCCCGAAGCGCACAGGCGATTGAGCGTCACGCCGGGAATGCTCGGCGGCAGACCGGCCAGCAGAGCAGCCATGCGCGCAACGTTACGGTTGTCTTCGCCCGCCTGGTTGGCACAGCCGAGGAACACTTCGTCCACTTCGTCCCAGTTGACCGAAGGGTTGCGCTCCATCAGGGCCTTGATCGGTACCGCCGCAAGGTCATCGGCGCGTACCGCAGACAGGCCGCCACCGAAGCGCCCGATGGGGGTACGGATTGCATCGCAGATAAAAACGTCACGCATCATGCTTCTCCTGCAACCTGACCATGAGCCGCAGCAGTCCGGGCTTCCAGCTCACGCAGGGCGTCGAGTTCCACAGCAGTGGGTTCCTCGGAGTAAACGACCTGCTCGGCAAAGCGGACTTCCCAGCCGGTCGCCGCAATGACCTGTTCGCGGGTAACGCCAGGGTGCAGAGTCGTAACGATAAACTCGTTGGTGCCGGCTTCCGGCTCCATGATGCACAGGTCCGTGATGATTCCCACCGGCCCGGCACCCGGCAGACCGAGACGCTTGCGCGAGTCGCCGCCTTCGCCATGTCCGACCGAGGTCACGAAGTCGAGTTTGTTGACGAACGAACGGGCCGACTGCTTGAGGATAATCAGCACCGACTTGGCAGAACCGGCAATTTCCGGCGCACCACCGGCCCCCGGCAAACGGACTTTCGGGTTGTGGTAATCGCCCACCACCGTGGTGTTGATATTGCCGAAACGGTCGACCTGGGCCGCGCCCAGGAAGCCTACATCCACACGCCCGCCTTGCAGCCAGTAACGGAAGATTTCGCTGGTGGCGACCACGGTATCGGCGGTTTCAGCCAGTTCACCGTCACCGATGGACAGCGGCAGTACCGTGGGCTTGGCACCGATCGGACCCGATTCGTAGATCAGAACCACATCCGGCGAAGAGGTCAGTCGCGCCAGGTTCGCCGCCTTTGAAGGCAAGCCGATGCCGACGAAGCAGACCGCACCATTGCGCAAGCGACGGGCGGCGGCGATGGTCATCATTTCACTGGTGGTGTAAGTCATTATTTTGCCTCCGCTGCGCTGGCCAACTTGCTCTGGAACTCACTGAAATCCGCTGTGCCATGAATGTATTCGGCAATCCAGGCGCTGAAGGTTTCCCGGTCCCGGGCAATCGGGTCCCAGGCCTGGTAGAAAGGATTGTCTCGCTCGTAGTAGCCGTGGGCATAGGATGGATGCGCGCCGCCCGGCACCAGACAGACAGCGCTCAATGCCCAGGTCGGCAAGACGCAGGAGTTCATCGGGGCCTTGAGGTCGTCGACGATTTCCTCGACCGTCACGATGCAGCGTCTGGCAGCCAGTGCAGCTTCCTTCTGCGCACCGAGAATCCCCCACAGCAACACGTTGCCCTTGCGGTCGGCTTTCTGGGCATGGATCACCGTGACATCCGGGCGTACCGAGGGCACGGCAGCCAGCACCTCACCGGTAAACGGGCAGGTCACCGTCTTGATCAGCGGGTTGACCTTGGGCAGGTCGGAACCGGCGTAGGCGCGCAGCACCGCGAAGGGCAAACCCGAGGCTCCGGCGACATAGGCGTTGGCCAGGTCGGCGTGGCTGTGCTCTTCTATTTCAATTGCATGGGGCCACTGTTTTTCGACGGCATCGCGCAAGCGATGGAGGGAGCCAACCCCCGGATTGCCACCCCACGAAAAAATCAGCCGTTTCGCACACCCGGCACCGATCAATTGGTCGTAAATCAGATCCGGCGTCATGCGCACCAGCGTCAGGTCCTTTTTACCCTGACGAATGATTTCATGGCCTGCCGCCGTTGGAATAAGATGCGTGAAGCCTTCAAGTGCAACGGTATCGCCATCGTTGACCAGTTGCTTCACTGCATCGCGTAGAGAAAGAATTTCAGCCATGAGGTGCTCCCGAACCCAACATCACGTTCAATGACCGGCGCGAAGGGCGCCGCAATGAAAATGAGGTTATGCCTGAGCACGAGCGCAAACAATCCGATAATCGACTAAGCGTTCGATAATCGAACGCATTAAAAAGCAGCCACTCCGCTCGTCAGGTAAACAGCTGCGTGCTCAGATCCCGACTCGCATCGAGCATGATCGGCAGGAACCGCTGTTCCAGCTCACTCCGGGCCACTCGCCCGGCACTGGTACTGACATTCAGCGCAGCCAATACCTGACCCGATGCGTCATAGACAGGCACGGCAATCGAACGCAGCCCCTGCTCCAGTTCCTGATCGACAATGCACCAGCCTTGCTGACGAACCAGTTGCAGGCACTCCAGCAGCGCTTCGGGGGTACGGATGGTGCGGCTGGTCTTGGGTTGCAGGTCCACATGATCGAGATATTCACGCAACGACACATCGTCCAGTGCCGCCAGCAGGATACGCCCCATGGATGTGCAATACGCCGGCAGCCGACCACCGACAGACAGATCAACGGAGATGAGCCGCTGAGTGGTGGCCGAACGGGCAATGTAAAGAATGTCATCGCCTTCGAGGGTCGCCATGTTGCAGGCCTCATGCAACATATCGCTCATGCGGTCCAGATAAGGCTGTGAAGAAACCGCCAATGGCGTCGAAGACAGATAGGCATGCCCCAGGGTAAGCACCTTGGGCAACAGGGAATAGGTCCGACCGTCCGTCGTCGCGTAACCCAGCTTGATCAAGGTATGCAGACAACGACGGACTGCCGCCCGGGGAATCTCCGTGCGGTGGCTGATCTGGGCAATGGTCAGATGTCGCTTGCGCTCCTGAAAGGCATGAATCACGGCCAATCCACGTGCCAGCGAGGTCATGAAATCGGGATCGCCTGTCAGCGCCTGGATACGCTTTGCAGGCGAGGCCACGATAGGCGGTGCCAGCGATGCAAAAGAATTACGCAGTTCATCATTCATTGCCAACACCTCTGTAACAGCTCTCAGGCCTTGTAAACCGCTGGCTTCAGCCCTTTTTCAGGGTGTTTTTGGAAAGCCGACTTGTGCGATTATCGAACTAATGGCCGATAATCGCAATTGACCCATTGCAAATATACTTATACCTTTACCTCTGCCATGAAGTGACTTCTTGGAAATCCTGGTCAGGTACCCACTAAGAAGTCCAAGGCAGCGGCCTTGCCCACGAAGCAAGGCCGTTTTCATTAGGGCGATCACAACTGCGACACTCTGACGCACCCCATGGCGATTGCCGATTAATCGCCCCGCCGATTTTCATTTGAATTCTGTCGCCAGTAACCTGTCCCTGAATTCCGGACTTTCGATGATGAAAGTTTTGTCATATTCATTACTCACCAAAACTTCAGAAGAGTCTCACAAAAAAAACACTATTCATGAATCTCCCGGCAGCCGGACAACGCCTATAGTTGACGAGACTGTACTTCTTGGAGATAGTAGCGATCACTTGATTGGCAATACCTTGCCCACCCTGCGCAACATGCAGTCGGTTTTTCGGCGCAAGGACCAATCAATGCCAGCCCCAGTGCTTGACCAAAAAACGAATGTCGCTACGACAGCTGTTTTTTCTGGTGCCCGTAGCCGCGAGCAGCAACGTGTCAAAGGCCTTGTGAAAATCCGGAAGCCCTGCGTGGCCAGACAGCCACGAATGTATTTCGCCGGTCAGCTCACACGAGCGAACACTTTTGCGCGCTCTGCGTTATCACCAGACTCAATTGACTTAGATCAGGTAACTCAGTGACTAAAGATGAACTGCGCGCGGAACTTGAGCGCCAGGAACAACGTTACAAGGATGTCTACGGCGGGGAAATCACCACCTACGCCGCGCAGCCCGAACCGGAACGCAAGCCATGGCGTAAAAGAGCCAGCCTTCTGGATCAGGCTTTCAAAGAAGAGCTGCAGAAAATGGAAAAAGACCTGAAAGAAGAGACCTGACAAACTCAAGGTCCTGAACGTTTTCAACCGTTTGCAAAGGCCTTGAGAATGCCTGTAGCCAAGGTGTCAGCGCCCTGTTGAGCGATCAGTCGGGTACGCCTGCCATGTCTTTTTTTTGGCTTTAAGCGATACCAATCAGCGGCTGGCAAGTCGATCCGTATTTTTTCTGTCATAATCGCGCCCCCTTCAGACCGGGTCAGAAAACGTACATGATCGATTTATTCAGTGGGCTAGATGCCTGGGTGTTAGTGAGCCTGTTGCTCGCCCTGGCATTCGTCCTAACGTTCGAGTTCATCAACGGCTTTCATGACACCGCCAACGCGGTGGCGACAGTCATTTACACCAAGGCAATGCCGCCGCATCTGGCCGTGTTCTTCTCGGGTGTCTTCAACTTCCTCGGCGTCCTGCTGGGTGGTGTCGGCGTGGCCTATGCCATCGTCCACCTGCTGCCGGTGGAACTGCTGATCAACGTCAACACGGGGCATGGACTGGCCATGGTGTTCTCGCTGCTCGCCGCAGCGATCACCTGGAACCTGGGCACCTGGTACTTCGGGATCCCCGCTTCGAGCTCGCATACGCTGATCGGCTCCATTCTCGGTGTCGGCCTGGCCAACGCGCTGATCAACGGTATTCCGCTGAGCGATGGCGTGAACTGGCAGAAAGCGATCGATATCGGCGCATCGCTGGTGTTCTCGCCGCTGGCCGGTTTTCTGGTCGCAGGCCTGGTACTCGTTGCCCTGAAATGGTGGCGCCCGCTGTCCAAGATGCACAAGACGCCCGAGCAGCGTCGCAAGATCGACGACAAGAAGCACCCGCCGTTCTGGAACCGTCTGGTGCTGGTCATCTCGGCCATGGCCGTGAGCTTTGTGCATGGTTCCAACGATGGCCAGAAAGGCATTGGCCTGATCATGCTGGTCTTGATCGGTATCGTGCCAAGCCAGTTCGTTCTGGACCTCAACAGCACCACCTACCAGATCGAGCGCACCCGGGATGCAACCCTGCACCTGAGCCAGTTCTATCAGCGCAACAGCAGCACGCTGGGCGAATACCTGGCCATGGGCAAATCACTGAAGGGCGACCTGCCTTCCAGTTCCGCCTGTAACCCGGAGCAGACCGAGCCGACCATCGACGCCCTGCTCGAAACCATGAAGGGCGTGACCGACTATCGCGCCCTGTCTTCCGAGCAGCGCATCGAAGTACGTCGCTACCTGCTGTGCCTGGATGACACCGCACGCAAGGTCGGCAAGCTGCCGAACCTGGGTTCCCGTGAAAAGTCCGACCTGGAAAAACTGCGCAAGGATCTGACCGGCACCACCGAATACGCACCGTTCTGGGTAATCCTGGCCGTTGCACTGGCGCTGGGTATCGGCACCATGGTTGGCTGGAAACGCGTGGTACTGACCATCGGCGAGAAGATCGGCAAACAGGGCATGACTTACGCCCAGGGCATGTCGGCGCAGATCACCACAGCCTGCGCCATCGGCATGGCCAACATCTTCAGCCTGCCCGTTTCGACCACCCACATTCTGTCGTCGGGTGTTGCCGGAACCATGGTAGCCAACCGCAGCGGCCTGCAAGGCGGCACCGTGCGCACCATTCTGCTGGCCTGGGTCCTGACCCTGCCCGCCACTGTCGCACTGTCGGCCTGCCTGTTCTGGCTGGCATCCAAGGCACTGGCCTGATCCACCTGACAAAGGCGGTGCACTCGCACCGCCTTTGACGCCTTACCTGCGCTTCCTGCCTCCCAGCAACGACCCCATCAAACCCCGCACCAGCTCACGCCCCAATTGAGTCGCCGCCTGACGCATGGCGTTTTTCACGGCCTGACCGGCCACGCTGCCCAGAAACTCACTGGCCTTGTCACCGAAGCTTTCCGACTCCCTGGCAGGCACATCGGCCTGACTCGCCTCGCTCGCCTTGCGGGTAACGAGTATTTCGTAGGCAGACTCGCGATCTATGGGCTTGTCATAGCGCCCGGCCAGCGGTGACTGGCCGATCAGGCTGGCGCGCTCGGCATCGCTCAACGGCCCGATACGCGATTGAGGAGGAGCAATCAGCGCACGCTGGACCATGGCGGGTGTGCCCTTGTCCTGCAAGGTGCCCACCAGCGCCTCGCCAATCCCCAGCTCAGTCAGCACACTCAAGGCATCGAATTCGGGATTGGGCCTGAAACCATCGGCTACCGCCCGCAGCGACTTCTGTTCCTTGGCGGTGAACGCTCGCAACCCATGCTGAATGCGCAGGCCTAGTTGCGCCAGAATGTCGTCCGGCAAGTCTCCAGGCGACTGAGTGACGAAATACACACCGACACCCTTGGAACGAATCAGACGCACAACCTGCTCAAGCCGCTCCTGCAAGGCACTGGGCGTATCGGCAAACAGCAGATGCGCCTCATCGAAGAACAGCGCCAGCAGCGGTTTGTCCGCATCGCCCCGCTCGGGTAATTGCTCGAAGAGTTCAGCCAGCAACCACAACAGGAAAGTGGCGTAGACCTTGGGGGCTTCGTGTACCAGGCGACTGGCATCGAGCAGATGAATGCGCCCTCGCCCGTCGCTGGCCGGCTGCAGAATATCTTCCAGTTGCAAGGCCGGTTCGCCAAACAAGGCTTCTGCCCCTTGCTGCTCCAGAACGGCAAGACGCCGCTGCAAGGCCTGGCTGGAACCGGCGGTCATCAACGCGCCATCTTCGCCCAGCAATTGCGGGTTATCGCGCAAATGATTGAGCAGTGCCTTGAGATCCTTGATATCCAGCAGCAGAAGACCTTCACGATCAGCCACCTTGAAGGCTGCATACAAGGCCGCTTGCTGACTGTCACTCAGCTCAAGCAGATTACCCAGCAGCAACGGTCCCATTTCACTCAAGGTTGTGCGCAGTGGATGGCCGGACTTACCGTCGATATCCCACAACGTGACCGAATAGGCCTGAGGGCGATGATTGAGCCAGGGCATGCCGGCAATCCGCTCGGCAATCTTGCCCTGGGGATTGCCCGCCGCACCAAGGCCGCAGAGATCGCCTTTGATATCCGCGGCAAAGACCGCAACCCCGGCATCGCTGAAGGCTTCAGCCAGACGCTGCAGAGTGACCGTCTTGCCAGTCCCGGTTGCACCGGCAACCAGACCGTGACGATTGGTCAGGCGCAAGGCCTGAAAGACAGGTTGCCCACCGAGGTCGGCTCCCAACGCAATATCCAGAGAATCGGGCATTTCATCACCTGCTCAATACATCGTGCACAGTGCTGACCGGCAGCCGGCAGCTTTCATGAAATGTTTATTATTGACCAGATTCGCCAAAGTCGAACGCCGGACGGCTGAATGCTCAAGCGTCGCTGTCGGGTTCGGGAGGCTGTTCCTGCAATTGGCGCCACAATCTGGCGGCATCGCTGAAGTCGGCACCGTTTTCAGGTGTCAGCTCATCGGGGTCGTAACGGCTCAGGCAACCTTCGCCCAGAGTGGAAGGTGCGGTGGAGGTAGCCTTGTCGAGGGGATCTGTCATGGGATTCGCTCCTGCGCAGCGTTTGCAGAGGGTGCAGAAGCGAATCTATTCGCGAATGACTCAAATGATCAATCAAAAACCACGGTCTTGTTGTCGTGCACCAGCACCCGGTCTTCCAGGTGAGCGCGCAGACCACGGGCCAGGACCATTTTTTCCACGTCACGGCCGAAACGCACCATGTTTTCGATGCTGTCGCGATGGCTGACGCGCACCACGTCCTGCTCGATGATCGGGCCGGCGTCGAGCTCTTCAGTGACATAGTGACAAGTGGCACCAATCAACTTCACGCCACGCAGCGAAGCCTGATGGTAAGGCTTGGCACCGACGAACGATGGCAGGAAGCTGTGGTGAATGTTGATCACCTGATGGGCATATTCGCTGCACAGTTGCGGCGGCAGGATCTGCATGTAGCGCGCCAGGACCACGACGTCAGCCTTGTGATGGCCTACCAGACGCGAAACTTCGGCAAACGCCGGTTGCTTGTCTTTAGGGTCGACCGGGACGTGGTAATAAGGAATATCGTGCCACTCGACCATGCTGCGCAGGTCCTGGTGATTGGAGATCACACAGGCAATGTCGCAGTCGAGCTCATCACTGTGCCAGCGATGCAGCAGGTCGGCCAGACAATGGGATTCGCGGCTGGCCATCAGCACCACGCGCTTCTTCTGCGCCGAATCGGTGATGCGCCAGTCCATCGAGAACTCTTCGGCAATAGGCTTGAAGGCTTCGCGGAAACCATCGAGATCAAAAGGCAATGTATCGGCACGGATCTCGTGGCGCATGAAGAACCAGCCACTGAGATTGTCCGAATGGTGGCTCGCTTCGGTAATCCAGCCATTATGGGATGCCAAAAAGTTACTGACTTTGGCAACGATGCCAACACGGTCCGGGCAAGCAATCACCAGACGAAAAGTGCGCATTTAGGGAAACTCCAGAACTTCGCAAAGGCGCTATTCTAGCGACTGTGCGGCAAAACTGCAGTATTCCCTTTGCCCTTGCCCACAAGAAAACCGGCAACCGGGGATTGCACCTTGCCATCACCCCCTTTTCAGCGTTCAAGCTTCAAACAAACCCTCTATTTAGCGGGGTTTTAAGAGGGGCATCTTTGGTGATCCCAGACCTTCTCGCTAGTTCCATGAATCTGTAGAAGGGGTGCTATATTCTAAATAATTCAATAAAACTTTTATTTAATGTTTACTTGCTCAATTCCTCTGACTATTATTACGTGACTGTCTCCCTGAAACCCATCACAACATAAGGTCCCCCTCATGTCCCTGATCAACGAATACCGCGCCACAGAAGAAGCTATCAAAGAACTGCAAGCCCGTTTGAAAAACCTGTCGCAAGACGACAAACTGCAAACCGAGCTGGAATTCGAAGGCAAACTGCGCACACTGATGGGCGAATACCAGAAATCGCTGCGTGACATCATTGCACTTCTGGATCCAGAATCGAAAGTTAAAGCTCCTCGTGGCGGCGCAGTGAAAACTACCGGCACCAAGCGTGCTCGTAAAGTCAAGCAATACAAGAACCCGCACAACGGCGAAGTCATCGAAACCAAAGGTGGCAACCATAAAACTCTGAAAGAGTGGAAAGCCAAGTGGGGCGGTGACGAGGTTGAAAGCTGGGCCACTCTGCTGGGCTAAGCTTCACAGGGTTGCACATCATCTGCACCCGTTAAAAACGCCAGCTTGCTGGCGTTTTTTATTACTCCGGTTTCCTTCGGTCTTATCCCGGCACACCCAATCGCTCAGTTAAATTTCTTACATAATCCTGCCATTGACTCAACACCTTCAGCTGTTCTGCGGTGGCATTAAGGGACAACTCCACCAGCGCCTTCGTAAAACCTTGTAATGTGTTGGGAGCCCCAGCCTCAGGGCTGCTCAGCCTTGTCTGACAAAAACTGCGCCAACGTTGTTGCTCTTCGCTACTCAAGGTATCCGGAAAGTTACGAGCCCGATAACGAAACAGCAACTCGGGCAGACGCCCATCGTCAAAAGGCCAGGCATCATGGGCCAATTGTTCTGGCTCGGCACAGCGTACTTGCTCACAAAGACGACGGTCACGATCACCAATAAAGCCATCATACAATTGCTGCTCGGGATCTTCAGAGGCCGTGAAATCTTCCTTGCCATACAAGGCAGGCAATTTGTTCTGCCAAAGTTCACGGCTCTCGTTCAGCTGTGCCACTCGTTGCTGACAGGTCGCCATATCAAGCTGCAAGCGCTGTTGGTCTTCAGTGCGCAAGACAGATAGCGGTGCAATCACCGGACAACGGTTTATATGCAGCAACTTGAGCGGCACCGGCAATTCATCGTCTGCCAGCTCCTCGCGGCGCGTATATAAACGCTGTTTCAGAACTTCGGCGTCCTCCTCCAGCAAGGGCGAATGATCCAGATGCAGGTCGCACACAATCAGTGCATTGCGATTATGCGGATGCCATGCCAAGGGTAATATGATGCCCAGATAATTACGGGCCGCCGAGAAACGTCCTGAAATATGTACCAGCGGCTGCATCAGCCGAATCTGTTCCTGAACCTTCTGTTTACTGCGCAACGCGAACAGATAATCATAAAGTCGTGGCTGTTTATCCCGGACAAGACGCGCCAGGGCAATCGTTGCCCGTACATCCGACAATGCATCGTGAGCCTGACCATGATCGATACCGTTGGCCGCGGTCAGACGTTCCAGCTTGAGCGTTACCCTTCCCTCTTCCTGCGGCCAGACAATTCCATCGGGGCGCAACGCATAGGCAGCCCGCACCACATCGATCAGGTCCCAGCGACTGTTGCCGCCCTGCCATTCACGGGCATAGGGGTCGAAAAAGTTTCGATAGAGGCTGTAACGGGTCACTTCGTCATCGAAACGCAAGGTGTTATAGCCAGAGCCGCAGGTCCCGGGCGCTGACAATTCAGCGTGTACCCGCGTCATGAAATCCGCTTCGCAGAGCCCTTTTTCAGCCAGACGCTCGGGCGTGATACCGGTTATCAGGCATGCCGCAGGATGCGGCAGGATGTCGTCGCCGGGCTGGCAGTACAGATTGACCGGCGTGGCGATTTCATTGAGGTCGAAGTCGGTACGAATGCCGGCCATCTGCAATGGGCGGTCATTGCGCGGGTTGATACCGGTGGTTTCATAGTCGTACCAGAAAATGCTGGAAGTCACGGGCTGATCCTGAACAAAAGACCAACAAAGTGTAGGTCTTCGGGTAGGCCTGTGGCGAATGCCTTGTTGCGCACCTCTGCCGTGCTCGATAGCATCACAGATCGCCTTCAGGTCCCGCCCCCGACAATGTCATCGCCTCCAGCATCGCCAAGGAATGCAGCGCCGTCCGTGCCACTGGATACCCGAATCGGGATCGAGACACCGGAAGGCATCGATCTGGTCATGCGTCCGGCCGGCCTCCTGCCTCGTGCATTGGCCTTCGGGATCGACCTGAGCATCCGTGTGCTGGTGATCGGCGCACTCCTCATATTTTTCCGGCTGTTCGACAAACTCGGTACAGGCCTGAGCTCCATCGCCATCTTTCTGGTGACCTGGTGGTACATGGTGCTGTTCGAAGTCCTGAACCAGGGCTGCACGCCGGGCAAGCGCATCATGGGGTTGCGGGTGGTCCATGACGACGGTACGCCCATCGGCTGGGCATCGTCGCTGATACGCAACCTGCTGCGCGTGGTCGACATGCTGCCCTTCGGCTACAGCGTCGGGGCCATCAGTTGCCTGAGCCATCCCCGGTTCAAGCGCCTTGGCGATCTTGCTGCGGGAACCTGGGTGGTCTATCGCGATGTGCCGGTCCAGCGCCCGATCCTGCCGCAGGCCGATCCGCTCATCGCGCCTTTTACCCTGACACTGGACGAACAGCGTGCCGTACTGGATCTGGCAGAGCGTCAGGGCGAGCTCTCCAGCGCACGTGCCGACGAGCTGGCCGGCATTCTCGCCGAACCCTTGCGCGTCTCGCCCGACAAAGCGGTTGCTCATATCAACGGCCTGGCCCGCGGCCTGCTGGGGCCGACATGAAGCAGAGCCAGTTTGAAGCACGGCATCAGTTGCACTGGCAGCTCTTCGGTGAACGGCTGGATGCTCTTGAGCGTGGCAAGCGCGATCCCGAAACCGGCGAGACCTTTGCCAGCGATTACCGGCGCATCTGCCACCAGTTGGCACTGGCCAGGGAGCGTGGCTACAGCAGCCACCTGATCGACCCGTTGCAGCAATTGGCAATGCGTGGCCATCAACAACTCTATCGCCATCGCAGCAGTTTCGCCGCGCAGTTTCTGGGGTTCCTGCTTGCCGGATTCCCGCGTCTGGTACGCGAGCAATGGCGTTTCGTGCTGATCGCCAGCCTGCTGTTCTTCGGCAGCCTGATCGGCATGGGCGTGCTGGTGTATTTCTTTCCGGACCTGATCTACAGCATCGTCAGCCCCGCGCAGGTCAGCGACATGGAAAGCATGTACGATCCTGCCGCCCGGCGCATCGGCCAGGCACTGGAGCGAGAGTCCAGCTCCGACTGGATGATGTTCGGCTACTACATCATGAACAACATCGGCATCGCGTTTCAGACGTATGCCAGCGGGTTGCTGTTCGGCCTCGGCAGCCTGTTCTTCCTGCTGTTCAACGGCCTGATGATCGGTGCAGTCGCCGGGCACCTGACGCAGATCGGCTTTGGCCAGACATTCTGGTCATTCGTGGTCGGTCACGGAGCCTTTGAGCTGACGGCGATTGCCCTGGCGGGTGCGGCGGGGCTGAAGCTGGGCTGGGCCTTGCTGGCACCCGGTCGCCTGACTCGCGCCGAAGCCTTGCGTCAGGCCGCACGAGTCAGTGTGCAATTGATCGGTGGCGTCATTCTGTTCCTGTTGATTGCAGCCTTTATAGAAGCCTACTGGTCATCCATGACCTGGCCCGCACCGCTGATCAAATACCTGGTGGGCGCTGTGCTCTGGGCGTTGGTGATTGCCTATCTGACTCTGGCAGGACGGACAGCCCATGCGCCTGACTGACGCCAGTGTCACCCTGCGGCCGCGCAATCCCTGGGAAGCCATGGATCTGGGCGTGTTGCTGGCCAGGGAACATCGAGGCCTGCTGATGAGCAGTTGGGCCATCGTCACCCTGCCCTGCTTCGCGCTGCTGACGCTGTTGCTGTGGGATTACCCCTCGCTGGTGTTCTTTCTGTTCTGGTGGCTCAAACCGGTTTATGAACGCCTGCCGCTGCTGATTCTTTCCAAGGCCTTGTTCGGTCAAGCGCCCACACTCAAGCAGGCGCTCAAGGCCTGGCCTGCCACCCTCAGGAACGAGTTGCTTCCCAGCCTGACGTCAAGACGCCTGAGCCCGAGCCGCAGTTTCCTGCTGCCGGTGCAACAACTGGAAAACCTGTCGGGTATCGAGCGAAGCCGGCGCATCGCCCTGCTCAGCCAGAAAGACATGCGCGCCGCCCGTTGCCTGACCATCGTCGGCAGCCACCTGGAGTTTGCGCTGTGGTTCGGCCTGATCCTGCTGTTCTATGCCTTCATTCCCCAGCAGATCGAACTCGACTGGCGCTGGTACAGCATGCTCAATGCCAACGGCAGCTGGAACTGGCTGGAACACCTGAGCAATGCACTCTATGCCCTGGTGCTGGTGTTCTGGGGACCGATCTACGTTTCCTGCGGTTTTACCCTGTACCTCAATCGACGCACGACTCTGGAAGCCTGGGATATCGAACTGGTCTTCAGACGCCTGCGCCAGCGCTTGATCGGCAGCGCTTATGTGCTGCTGATCGCTGCCGGCCTGACCCTGTCTGTCGTGCCCGCTTCGGGCTGGGCAGACGAAACGGAAAGCTACAGTTGCCCGCTTCCGGAGCCGGAACAAGCCAGCTCCGCCGCCCCCGACACACCGCGCCTGACGCTCCAGGACCTGACCAGCGAAGAAGCCAGAAAAGACATCAGAGCCCTGCTGCAACAACCTCCGTTCAAGAACCCCAAGACCGTCACCGGCTGGCGCTTCCCGGAACACAAGGAGCCAGCCTCTAAAGCCAGCCCCGGCAACGAGACCACTCTGCTCAAATGGCTCAATGGCCTGCTGAGATCGACAGGCGTCATCGCCAATGTACTGGAAGCCGTACTCTGGGCAACCGCCATCGCCCTGACCAGCTGGCTGATCTGGCGTTATCGCCTGTGGTTCAAGACCTTCGTCAACCGTGGCGGCAGCAAACGCAAAACCCTGCGCGATAAACCCGAACAACTGTTCGGCCTGTCCGTCACGGCCCAGAGCCTGCCTGACGACATCGCCGGCCACGCGCAGCGACTCTGGGCCAGTCAGCCGCGAGAAGCCTTGAGCCTGTTGTATCGCGGCCTGCTCAACCGCCTGCTGAGCGACTATCAACTGCCCCTCAAGCATGCCGACACCGAGGGTCAGGTGCTGGAAAAAGTCGCCAGCCTGAACCAGCCACTGTTGAGCGAGTTCAGCCGCAGCCTGACCACCCATTGGCAAAATCTCGCCTACGGCCATCGCCTGCCGCCTGCACATCTGCAGCAGGAACTCTGCGACGGCTGGCGCCGACTGTTCGATGCAGAGGCAAAACGATGAGCCGGCGCAAGCAGATACTGGTCGGCCTGCTGGTGCTCGTGGCACTGCTGCTGGGCGGTGGCTATGCCTACAAGCATCTTGAGCCCTATGAAGAAATCATCGACCAGGGACCTTCGCCGGAAGTTGCGGCCAATCCGTATCTGGCTGCCGAACACTTCCTGCGTCAACGTTCGCCCTCGGTCAACACCACCCGTAACCTGCTCGAGCTTCCCGATGTCAGTCAGCAGCCACAGACGCTCTTGCTGCTCGACAGTCGCGAAAACATGACACCTGCCCAGGCCGAACGATTGCTGGGCTGGGCCAGATCCGGCGGCCACCTGCTGTTCGTCGCCGAACAGATATGGGATGAGCAAAAGAACCGCAGCGGCGACCTGCTGCTGGACCGGGTCGAGATTCGCCAGTACCTCACCCGGGACATCAAGCTGCAGGATCGCGAAGAAGAACGACTGGAAAACGATGCGCTGCCCAAGCCGCCGATTCCACTGATCGCGCCCCGAACCAGCAAACCGTCGATGCGCTGGCCGGAACTGACGCGCCTGTATCTGGAAAACGAAAAAGAACCGGCCTACATGAGCTTCAACCCGGCCTTCCACCTGGAAGACCCGCTGGATCATGCCCAGTCCTGGGCCAACAGCGCCGATGCCACGCACATGATGCAAATGGTCTACGGCAAGGGGCTGATCACGGTGGTGACGGATTCCGATCTGTGGAAAAACCGTGCCATCGCCCGCTACGACAACGCCTGGCTGCTGTGGTATCTCACTCAGGACAGCGCGGTGACCATGGTCCTGGAAACCGGACATGACAATCTGGCGAGCCTATTGCTGCGCAACTTCCCGCTGGCGCTGGTGACACTTGCACTGCTGCTCGGCCTGACGCTCTGGCATGCAGGCCTGCGCGAAGGCCCGCTGCAAGCGCCGGTTGCAAGAGGCCGACGTCAACTGGCCGAGCATCTGCGCGCCAGTGCCGATTTTGTACGCCGCCGCAGCGGCCATCAGGCCCTGATCAAGAGCCTGCAAACGGACATCCTGCGCCGAGCCCGCCAGCGTCATCCCGGCTTCGAACGATTGGGCGTGACCGACCAATGGCAGGTTCTGGCACGCCTGACCCGCCAACCCACCAGCGCCATCAGCGACGCCCTGCGACCAAGGCCCAGCCAGCGCATGTCCAGTGCCGAATTCACCCGTCAGGTTGCCCACCTGCAAACCCTCAGGAATGCCTTATGAGCGATCAACCGAGCGACCAGCCCCACAACCTCGACAGCCTCCCGCCCACCGAGGCCCCGGTCAGTGCAGAACCGACGCCGAGCACTCAGGCGCAACAACGGCAGCGGGCCAGCCATCTGGCACAGGCGCTGCGCAACGAGCTGCAAAAGGCCGTGATCGGCCAGAATGCGGTGATCGACGATGTGTTGACCGCGTTGATCGGTGGCGGGCATGTGCTGCTCGAAGGCGTGCCAGGACTGGGCAAGACCTTGCTGGTCCGCGCCCTGGCCCGTTGCTTCGGTGGCGAGTTCGCGCGCATTCAGTTCACACCCGATCTGATGCCCAGCGACGTCACCGGCCATGCGGTGTATGACATACAGACCGAGCAGTTCAAGCTGCGCAAGGGACCGCTGTTCACCAACCTGCTGCTGGCCGACGAGATCAACCGCGCCCCGGCCAAGACTCAGGCTGCGCTGCTCGAAGCCATGCAGGAACGGCAAGTCACTCTTGAAGGCCGTGCGCTGCCGATTGCCCAGCCGTTCATGGTGCTGGCCACGCAAAACCCCATCGAACAGGAAGGCACTTATCCCCTGCCGGAAGCCGAGCTGGATCGCTTCATGCTCAAGCTGCGCATGGATTACCCGGACACTCAGGAAGAGCTGGCCATGGTGCGGCAAGTGACGCGCTCGCCCCGGGCCGACATTCTCGAAGTGCAACCGTTGCGGGTCATCCTGCAGGCCCGTGAAGTTCAGGCGCTGCAACGTATCGCCAGCGAATTGCCCATGGACGATCAGGTACTGGATTACGCCGTGCGTCTGGCACGCAGCACCCGCACCTGGCCAGGCCTGAGCCTCGGTGCCGGGCCACGCGCCTCCATCGCGCTGGTCCGCGGTGGCCGGGCACGCGCCCTGTTGCGCGGTGGCGAGTTCGTCATACCGGACGATATCAAGGGCTGTGCGCTGGCGGTGTTGCGCCATCGGGTCCGGCTTTCCGCCGAACTGGATATCGAAGGACTCTCGGTGGATCAGGTGCTCAAGCAATTGCTCGATCAGGTTCCGGCACCGCGCCTATGAAGCAGGCATTCAGGCCATCGACCCGATTGCTGGGCTGGTTTGGCGGGCTGGCGGGACTTGCCTTGCTGCATGGCAGCCTCAAGGCGCTGGGTGTCGATCTGCCTGCAGCAATCACTACCCTGTTCTGGGCCGCATTGCTGGGTATGGCAGGAACGAGCCTGTTCGATCTCGTTCGTCTTGCACGCCAGCCTTCACCCGGCATACAGCGCCAGTTGCCGGGCAGCCTGGCACTGGGGCGCTGGAGCGAAGTGCGACTGGACATCGAGCATTCATCCGCTGGCACTCTGGCCCTGCGCATGTTCGATCACATCCCCGACGGCCTGGAGTTTGAAAACATGCCGCTGTCGGTCACCCTGGACAGCGGCGAAAAGGTCCAGACGGGTTATCGCCTTCGCCCTGTCAAACGTGGACCATTCGTCTTCGAGCACTGTGAAGTCAGCCTGCCCAGCCCGTTGCGCCTGTGGTCGGCACGTCGCTATCTGCCCGTACCCGGCAGCACTCGTGTCTACCCGGATTTCGCCCGGCTGTATGGCGGCCAGTTGCTGGCTGTGGATAACTGGCTCAGCCAGATCGGCGTGCATCAGCGTCAGCGCCGTGGGCTGGGGCTGGAATTCAATCAATTGCGCGAGTTTCGCGAAGGCGACAGCCTGCGGCAGATCGACTGGAAAGCCACTGCCCGACAACGTACGCCCATTGCCCGCGAATATCAGGACGAGCGCGATCAGCAGATCATCCTCATGCTCGACTGCGGCCGACGCATGCGCAGCCAGGATGGCGACCTGTCGCATTTCGATCACAGCCTCAATGCCTGTCTGCTGCTCAGCTACGTCGCCTTGCGCCAGGGCGACGCCGTGGGATTGACGACCTTTGCCGCTGATCAGCATCGCTATCTGGCCCCCGTCAAAGGGCAGAGTCATTTGAACCTGCTGCTCAACACGGTTTATGACCTGCAAAGCACCCGGCATGCCGCAGACTACAGTGCGGCAGTGCGCCAGGTGCTGGCACGACAGAAACGCCGGGCTCTGGTGATTCTGGTGACCAACCTGCGCGATGAAGACGATGAGGAATTACCGGCAGCCGTGAAGCAGCTCAGTCGTCAGCATCGGGTATTGGTGGCCAGTCTGCGCGAGGAGGTACTGGATAACCTGCGCCAGTCGTCGGTACAGACCTACGATCAGGCACTGGCTTATTGCGGGACAATCGACTTCGGCAATGCGAGGGCCGGTCTGCATGAACGCCTGGCAGCCCAGGGCATACCGGTCATGGATGTGCGCCCAGCAGAACTGGGCGCACAACTGGTCACTCGTTACTTGAGCTGGAAGAAAGCCGGAACACTGTAAATTGCCTGCGTCAGGCTGAAGCTTCTACTAGGTAGAAGCAGAAGTATTGGCGCAGTGCATCGGCAAGGTCACGATAGCCCTCAGGCACCGTGTTCAATGTAAAGCCCGAATTGTAATTTCCAGGTGTTTCATCTTCGTGACACCACAGACAAGTGGCTTTTACGTCGACTACTTTTTGCCCTTCTGCGTTGGCAGGCATCTTCATGCGCAAATCGAATATGGCACCGACCAGCAGAGGCAAATCACTGATGAGCATCAACCCCTCTTCGGAGACATTGCCCAGCCAACCCATTGATTTGCCCGTGTGGCGATTCGAGACCTGAAGATAATCTTGCAGTTGGTGACGTTCAATCCTTCGATTCCTTAGCATCTCAGCCGCCTTCTGAACTATTGGGCGTGATCCTGCACGCAAACAATTCAAATTCCATGGGGCTACCACCCACTCATGCCACATGGAAAGCCCTTGAAACAGGTTTAGCTCTGTACATTTCATTCCCTTGACACAGAGCCTAGCCGAGATTTTTCTAACATCCACCCGAAAACACTACTTTTCCCCCAATCGGGTGTAATCATTTTGAAGCAGGGAAAGGCTTGGCTGGCTGTCCGGCAAGGTTGTGGCCCAGTTGTGCCAACGTATCGAGACGTGCGCGTGCGCGGTAGGCATATTCACTCGATGGATATTTGGCAATCAGGAACTGATAGGTCTGCACCGCATCGACATACAGCTTCTGGCGCTCCAGGCATTGGCCGCGCAGCATCGATACCTCAGGCCATACGTAAGAGCGTTCGCGGCTCTGGCGCTCGACCTTCGACAGCGACAGCATCACACTGTCGCAATCGCCACGCTCATAAGCGTGATAAGCCTCGTTGAGGTTGGCGTTCATCGCCCAACGGGTACAGCCACTGACAGCAACCAGTAATACAAGAATCGTTAGAATGCGCATGAGAGTCTCCTGTTCTGTGCCTTGATATCGGCCTGCTGCCCCTTTTCTTCAGGGCAGATTCAACACCGATCATCAGCCGATTGCCCTGTCGATTCCCGAAGAGGTAGTGCAAAGGAACAATGACTACAGCCCCGGACAGGAGTAGCCTCTCGCTGCGCTTCAATTAAGGAGTTTGTGCATGACCGTTCGCCGCACCAAAATCGTTGCCACACTTGGCCCTGCCAGTAACTCGCCAGAAGTCATCGAACAACTCATTCTCTCGGGACTGGACGTTGCTCGCCTGAACTTCTCCCACGGCAGCCCGGATGAGCACAAGGCACGCGCCAGGCTGATCCGTGAAATCGCCGCCAGACACGGGCGTTTCGTTGCCCTGCTGGGTGACCTGCAAGGTCCGAAAATCCGCATTGCCAAGTTCGCCAACAAACGAATAGAGCTGAAGGTCGGTGACAAGTTCACCTTCTCGACCTCTCATCCACTGACCGACGGCAATCAGGAAGTCGTGGGCATCGATTACCCCGATCTGGTCAAGGACTGCGGCGTAGGCGACGAACTGCTGCTCGACGACGGTCGCGTGGTCATGCGCGTCGATACACAAACCGCGACCGAGCTGCATTGCACCGTCACCATCGGTGGCCCGCTCTCGGACCACAAAGGCATCAACCGTCGCGGTGGTGGCCTGACGGCACCGGCGCTGACCGAGAAAGACAAGCAGGACATCAAGCTGGCTGCCGAAATGGAGCTGGACTACCTGGCCGTTTCCTTCCCGCGCGATGCTGCGGATATGGAATACGCTCGCAAACTGCGCGACGAAGCCGGTGGTACTGCCTGGCTGGTCGCCAAGATCGAGCGCGCCGAAGCCGTTGCCAACGATGAAGTGCTCGACGAACTGATTCGCGCCAGCGATGCCGTGATGGTTGCCCGTGGCGACCTGGGCGTTGAAATCGGTGACGCAGAGCTGGTTGCCGTCCAGAAACGCATCATCCTGCACGCACGTCGCCACAACAAGGCGGTGATCGTTGCCACGCAGATGATGGAGTCGATGATCTCCAGTCCGATGCCGACCCGTGCCGAAGTGTCCGACGTGGCCAACGCCGTGCTCGACTACACCGACGCCGTGATGCTCTCGGCCGAAAGTGCTGCCGGTTCCTATCCGGTAGAAGCCGTTCAGGCCATGGCCCGTATCTGCCTGGGTGCTGAAAAGCACCCGACCGGCAAAACCTCCAGCCACCGCATCGGTCACTCGTTCACTCGCTGTGACGAAAGCATCGCGCTGGCCGCCATGTACACCGCCAACCACTTCCCGGGCGTCAAGGCGATCATCGCCCTGACCGAAAGTGGCTACACCCCGCTGATCATGTCGCGTATCCGTTCCTCGGTGCCGATCTATGCGTTCTCCCCGCACCGCGAAACCCAGGCGCGCGCCGCCATGTTCCGTGGCGTCTACACCGTGCCGTTCGACCCGGCGAACCTGCCGCCAGGCCAGGTCAGTCAGTCCGCTGTGGACGAACTGCTCAAGCGCGGTCTGATCGAACAAGGCGACTGGGTCATCCTGACCAAGGGCGACAGCTACCACACCATCGGTGGCACCAACGGCATGAAAATCCTGCACGTTGGCGATCCATTGGTCTGATAGACCGCAAGCAGTAGACAAAAGCCCCGGCGCGCAAGCGTCCGGGGCTTTTTCATGGAGCAGCGATCGCGATCGTGCCCATGGCCTGTCATTTCTGACAGTTGCCCCCCTGTTTGCCTCATGGCACCGTAAAGTTCTTCCGGTACTCGGTGACCGGAAATCAAACACATACGGCGTTCAGGATGAACGTTGCAGAGTTGAGGGAATAAGCTCATGACTACAAAAAAATCACCGCTGGCCGCTGGCGACCTTGATCCTGACTTTGCTGAAAACGGCATTCTGCTTACGCATTTCGGGCCGGAAACGCTCAATGCCGCAGTGCTTGGGGTCAACCTTGCTCCTGATGGCAAACTGTTGATATCCGGTTATCGCGGCCAGAATGACTATGCGCTGGCCCGCCTGAATCCCGACGGTACACCTGACCAGAGCTTTGGCAATGCCGGAATCGTGCTCGGGCAGTTCAGGGCGGGCCTCGAATCGGCAGCCGCCGCAACCTTTGTCACAGCAGACGATAAATTGCTACTGGTCGGGAAAGTCTATATCGACGCGCTCGTCGATTACCGAGCGGTGACCCGATTTAATAGCGACGGCAGCCTCGATACCCGTTTCGGTGACCAAGGCTCTGTCATCCTGGACCTGCCGCTCGAAAAAAACGCGACTGAATCCACCCGTTTTGCACGCGATCCCGAAACGCTGCAGAACGCGTCCTCAACAGTCAGTGCCCTGCTCCAGTCGGATGGCAAAATCGTCGTCAGCGACACGTTTCGTGATATCGCTGTCACATTCCGTCTGACTCCAGACGGTTCGCTGGATACCTCCTTCAATGGCACGGGCTATGTGACCCTGGGTTTCCCGGACAGCCTGACCAGACTTGAACCTCTGTATGTCGAAAACAGCAAAATCATCATCGCCGGTACTTATCGGTATACCCCGACCGTTGAAGCTCGTCCGCTGGTGGTTCGCTATAACACCGATGGCTCGCTGGACAGTAGTTTTGGAGAAAATGGCATTTTTATCGTTCCGCCCGAAAACACCGATGCCCAGTCAGCTCAATGCCTGGACATATTCAGAGAGTCCAACGGCAATATTCTGGGGGTCGGCAGCACTATCGTAGCCCCCCTCAAGTCGGTGTTGCTGGGCCTGGATAAAGACGGCTCGATGGACCCTGCGTTCAACGGCGGCCAAGCGCTGTTTACCGAAATCGGCGAGCAAGGCAGCCAATGGAACAATGCCGCTCTGGACAGCCGCTCGGGCCTGAATGTCGTGCTCGGCGGTACCTTGGGAAGCGCGTCAGAGGCAATCGTAGGACGCTTTGATAATCGGGGCGTGTGGGACACTCAGTTCGGCGCCTCTCAAGGCTGGGTCAGGATCGCGGCAGGAACTGGACACACCCTTAATTACGATGTTGCTGTCCGGGACGACGGCAACATCCTGGTGGCAGGAGCCCTCATCTCGGACAGCGGGTTGTTCAAAGGCTTTGTCTTCAGAGTATTGGGATAACGCTTTATATACCTGCGCTATCCCTACCGGTAAACGCATCGGCCAACACCCGGTTACGTGGCACACCCGCCAGATACAAGGCCTTGGCAAAAGTCTCGACACTGACCGGGCTGCCGCAGACCAGTGCCACGGCCTGACGGCAGATCAAGCGCACTTCACCCAGAGCGCTCTGCAACTCATCAGAGGTCAACAGACGGACCTGTAATTGCGGATGCGCCTTAGCCACACGTCGTAATTCGTCAGTCAGATAATGCTCGCTGCACTCACGGGCCTGATGCAGCAGATAAATGGCACCTTGATGCTCCTGACGCAACGCCTCACGCAACACGCCCCACAACGGACCGAGGCCGGTGCCGGCAGCCAGCAGCAACAGTGGGCGGTCCTGCCAGTCGGGGTCGTATTGCAAGGCACCGCCACGCAGTTCGCCAAGCCTTATGGCATCGCCCACGTGCAACTGCCGCGCAGCGTCGCAGAAGGCGCCGGGCAAACGGCAGTCGAGATGAAACTCCAGAAAAGCGTCTTCACCGGGCAGGCTGGCCAGGGAGTACGGGCGGGCAATACCGTCGCTCGTCCACAAAACCTGATGCTGCCCGGCGCGATAACGCAACGGGCGATCCGGCTCCAGACGCAGGCGCAATACTGTCGGGCTCAGCCAGTCGCAACTCGACACTCGGGCAGGCAAGCCGTCGCGCACGGGATCGAACACCTCTACCTTCAGGTCTTCGACAACCCGGCACTGGCACGCCAGACGCCAGCCCTGCTGACGCTTGCCGCAGTCCAGCGCATCGGGTTTGTCATCCGCAGGTTCGCCTTCGACACAACGCACCAGACAGGCATGGCAACTGCCCGCCCGACAGCTGTAGGGCACGGCAACGCCCGCCTGATTCAGGGCATCGAGCAGATTACTGGCCTCAGCCACCGGCCAGTGCCGGTCGCCGACATGTATCTCAGGCATCGAAAAGTTCCAGGCCCTGCGCAGAAAATATTCGCGATTGTACAGGTTGACCGATTGGGCGGGTTATACTGCCGCGCCTTTTTGCGCCCGCTACGGCTAACCTGACAACTCTGGCTCCTGCCGCTGCGCCAGATGTCCGCCGATAGCGTAATTGAATGTTCCCGTCCCAACAGAGGAGCGCGCCGCATGACCGTGATCAAGCAAGACGACCTGATTCAGAGCGTTGCAGACGCCCTGCAATTCATTTCCTATTACCACCCCGTTGATTTCATCCAGGCCATGCATGAGGCCTATCTGCGTGAAGAGTCCCCGGCTGCACGCGACTCCATCGCCCAGATCCTGATCAACTCGCGTATGTGTGCAACCGGTCATCGTCCGATCTGCCAGGACACCGGTATCGTCACCGTGTTCGTGCGTGTCGGCATGGACGTGCGCTGGGATGGCGCCACCATGAGCCTGGACGACATGATCAACGAGGGCGTGCGTCGCGCCTACAATCTGCCCGAAAACGTCCTGCGCGCCTCGATCCTCGCCGACCCGGCAGGCGCTCGCAAGAACACCAAGGACAACACCCCGGCGGTCATCCATTACTCCATCGTGCCGGGTAACACCGTCGAAGTGGATGTCGCGGCCAAAGGCGGCGGCTCGGAAAACAAGTCGAAAATGGCGATGCTCAACCCGTCCGACTCCATCGTCGACTGGGTACTGAAAACCGTTCCGACCATGGGCGCTGGCTGGTGCCCGCCTGGCATGCTCGGTATCGGTATCGGCGGCACCGCCGAGAAAGCTGCGGTCATGGCCAAGGAAGTGTTGATGGAGTCCATCGACATTCACGAGCTCAAGGCTCGTGGCCCGCAGAACCGTATCGAAGAAATCCGTCTGGAGCTGTTCGAGAAGGTCAACCAGCTGGGCATCGGTGCTCAGGGCCTGGGCGGTCTGACCACCGTGCTCGACGTCAAGATCATGGACTACCCGACCCACGCCGCTTCGTTGCCGGTGTGCATGATCCCGAACTGCGCCGCGACCCGCCATGCGCATTTCGTTCTGGATGGCTCAGGCCCGGCTTCCCTGGAAGCGCCGCCGCTGGATGCCTACCCGGAAATCGTCTGGGAAGCAGGTCCGTCGGCCCGCCGCGTCAACCTCGACACCCTGACCCCGGAAGAAGTGCAAAGCTGGCAGCCGGGCGAAACCGTCCTGCTCAACGGCAAGATGCTCACCGGTCGCGACGCTGCGCACAAACGCATGGTCGAGATGCTGAACAAGGGCGAAACCCTGCCGGTGGACCTCAAGGGTCGCTTCATCTACTACGTTGGCCCGGTTGATCCGGTACGCGAAGAAGTGGTTGGCCCGGCAGGCCCGACCACCGCCACGCGCATGGACAAGTTCACCCGCCAGATCCTGGAACAGACAGGCCTGCTGGGTATGATCGGCAAATCCGAGCGCGGCCCGACCGCTATCGACGCGATCAAGGACAACAAGGCTGTTTACCTGATGGCCGTCGGTGGCGCTGCCTACCTCGTGGCTCAGGCGATCAAGAAATCCAAGGTCCTGGCGTTTGCCGAACTGGGCATGGAAGCGATCTACGAGTTCGAGGTCAAGGACATGCCGGTCACTGTCGCGGTCGACAGCAAAGGCGAATCCGTCCACATCACCGGCCCGCAGATCTGGCAGAAAAAGATCAGCGACAGCCTGGCGGTGGAAGTGCAGTAAGTCGGGCTTGCCCGTTCAAGAAACCCGGTTGAATACCGGGTTTCTTTTTTAGCAGGTTTATCCCGGATGAAACTGCCCCCACGACTGCAGTCGGGTGGTCATACTTTTTCTGGACAGGAACAGCCCAAGCGCGGCAATAGAGTCAGCATTGCGTTGTAGAAGGTTGGCCCTTACAGCCGGGTCGCTCAAACGCTCCACCCTGATATCCTCCTCCCTGCGCACCTCGAAAAGCTTCATCAACTCGTCCTTCTTGACCAATCCTCGCAACGCCACATCCTGGATGCGGGAATAGATATAGTCGTTCTCCCGCCCCTCGCTCAGGCTTTGCGAAGACAGCGCCAGTTGATCAAGGTGTGCGTTGAACTCCTTTCTATCAAGGTTGGTCCGGCTCTCTTTGATGAACGTCATTCAAGGATGTGTAGCTTTCAGCCAGACGCGGCAAATGCTTTAACGACTCGGCTCCCACAGTAATACCGACCAATTGCCTCGTATCGGCTCCCGGGGCCGATGTATTCAGTTCGGCCATGGCACCTTGATAGGAAATCTGCACAAGCTTGAGCACCTGTTCATATTGTTAGATTCTAAAGGGGCGTGAGGAATTTTTCGTATGTAACATATGTAGCCTGTAAGCTGAGAATGTCAGACTGTCAGCATTCTCCGCAGAAATTTCAGCAGCGATGCCGGGGTTTCGGTTGAATTCATTGAGGGCGCTTTGTAAATCCATAATACTCTCAGGGGACGGGTGAAGAGACTTGATTCGATTTATGAATGTACTGCTCAGCTGTTCGAATCTTGAGAAGTAAACAGGGTTCATGCCGCCTCCGGTTATTATTTCTGCAACGGCTTGATGGGCGTTCTGGTTGAGTGTATTTCCTCCGAGAGCCAGGTCTGATGCGCTCAGGTTAAAAAGGTAGTAATAGTCGTTTGTGTGAGGTCCTTTCGTTTTGCTCCCACTGATATCTTTTAAATGAGAGACTTCGTGACCAATCACCAAAGGTAACTCACTGGTGTTCATATTGTTGAGATCTATGGCTATACGGCCGTGAGGGTCATCGTCAGAGACAAACGCTTGAGTCGGCATCGTGGCTGATGTGACACCGATAAATTTGTCCTCTCCCAGTCCCCCTTTGTACTCGGAAATCAGGGAGTGGATTTTCTCCCATGACTCTATGATGCGAGGGGTGACTTTTTTATGCTCGTAACCAAAAAAACTGCGCATGACAGGGGTGGTTTGCTCAGGGTTTGATTTAATTATGTGTAATGCGTTTTTATAAACTTCACGAGCTTCTTCTAGTGATTTTATTAAATACTCTCTCTGACTCTCAGGAAACTCACTCAGGCCGCGATAATGAATGGTGTATCCGAACGCTTCCATGATGAGTTCGGTAATGTCGCCTTTTTCTTTATAAATTCTGCCGTCCACATCCGTATGAGTGATGGGGGCATTGACCACAAAACAAAAAAAATTCAACCCGTTTACATTTCCCGCCGGGTCGGGATTTATCCAGTGTTGCAACCACGGCGCGTAATACCTGAAACCGTAGTAATACAGCCCGCTGGCATCGCGTTCCTTGCCCGAATAGCGCACGGTTTTGTACTTGGCCTCCATGACACTGCGCGCCGCCCACCATGCCGTCCCGCCAAACGGGTAATAACTTTCCTGGCTGATCAGGCTGCCTTGTTGATCCAGCTCCAGCGTACTCGACCCCAGATGATCACTCAGGCTGTAACGGATCTGATCGTTGGCAATGCCGTTCGGCTGGCCGGCCTGCCAGTGCAGCACCCGTGCGTTTTGGACATTGATGACATGCAGGATTTCGCCATCGGCAGTGGTGCGGATTTCCAGGCCTGGCAGGTAACGGACTTCATTGGTTAACGTGCGGCTGGAGGTTTGGCTGCTGTTGATCTTGCGGCAACGCTGGCCCTGAGCATCGTAGATATAGCGCTCATGATCGCTGGCTTGGGTGGCTCGCGTAACCGTTGTGATCCGTTGCAGTTGGTTGCGTATGTCCCATTCCAGCGTCTGGCCTCGTATCAGGTGCAGCAGGTTGCCGTTGGCATCGAAGCCGTCGCTGAAATCCACATCCACTTCATCCTGGGGCAGGCTGCGGTTGCTGTCCGGCGCGACGCGCAGGGTACGGGTAAAGGACTGCGCGCCGACATGACGCAGCTGTAACAGGTTGCCAGCTGCATCGTAGTCGTAGGTTTGGGTGTAGTTGCTGACCTGATTGGGGTCGGGCGGCAAGAGTTGCAAACCGGGCAGCTCAGGGCCGTGGCTGGCACTGGCATTCACCTCGCGGCCTGTGGCTTCGACCAGTTGATACAAAGTGTCGTAGGTGTAACGGCTGATGGGTTCTACTTTCTGATTGGCGAAGAATTGAACCGGCTGAACACCGTCTTCGATCTGCAGAATATTGCCGACTGGATCGTACGTGTAGGTGAGCTGCTGAAACTGTGAGGCACTGCGCTCCATCAACCGACCATCCCGCGGATCGTAAAGGGCGTGGCTGACGACGCCATTGCCTGCCGTTTCCTGCTCGACCTGATCGAAGGCGTTGTAATGAATGTCACTGACCAGCACCTGCGCTTGCTCAGCTCCGGCCAGTGCCAGATCGACGGTTTTCAACTGACCGGCCACGGTCTGCCTGAAGTGCTGTGTATGGCCCATGGCATCGGTTTGTGTGATGGCTTCACCCAGAGCATTGAACCCCCAGTCTGTTTGCAGAGGATTGTCTTCCAGCAATGCATCACGCTCAGCCTCGGCCAGTGGCCAATCCGGCATTTCCACATCCAGCAGAAAACGCCGAACCTCGCTCAAGGGCGAACCGGGCAAACCGTAATCCAGCCAATAACGAGTACCCGCCGTATCGTCATGACGAACCACCTGATTGCACTGGTTATGCTCAAACGCGTCCGCTCCACCATAGCTCAAACGCTCGCTGACCTGACCTTGCTCAGTGATCGTCAGTGGCCGTAGCAAAGCGTCATATTCAACCTGCCGCTGACTGCCTCGCCCGTCCCATCCCTCAAGGATCTGGCCTGACTCGCCCAGCAGCCCGAGCCGCCAGCCGGCATCGACACTGTCGCTAAGCAGGCCCTGGCCGCCAAGGCTGTAAATCGTATTGAGGTTGGAATGCGTCAGGCGCGGGTCACGCTGGCTGACCAGACGTCCCGCTACGTCATAGCGTTGATGGGTTACGCGCGCCTCGACAGGCTGATCCACTACGCTGCGATACAACACAACGCTGCTAATTACCAAACCTCGCGGATCAATGACGCCCAATGCGGGTGTATGAGTGTGCAGCGTCATGTTCATTCGCAAGCGTCCCTGTTTGCGGTCTGCAATGAGTCTAGTCCAGGGCTGCATGGCCGGTTTGGGCCATACGTCAAAATCCGGTAGAAGCGGATTTATCCGCGAAGAGGCCGGTACATCCGCAACAAATGTGGCGACAGCAATGCAGACTTCGCGAATAAATTCGCTTACGGGTTACAGGCAGGCGATGGAGCGGTCGACCATGGCCTTGGCCATTTCCGCCAGATGCAACACCGAGAAGGCCAGATCACGGCCTCGGCCCTGGGCGCTATCGCCGGATTCGTAGGCCGTGGTGATGATGCAACGCAGCAGGTCGGAGGCGTAGTTGAGCGCTTTTTCCTGGTTCACGGCTTCGTTGACGATGAACAGTGCGGTGGGTGGGTCGGGTATGACTTTATCGAGCATTTGCGTAACTCCAGGCTTGTTGAAGGAGCCGCCACATATCGCTACCAACGATTAGGGTGGCGGCCGTACGCAAGTTGGTAGACCGGCAGCCTGGCACACCGGTGCGTCCAAAGACGCCGAGCGCACGGCCACCATAAACGCAAGCCGTAAAAACGCGCCCCGTAGAAGGTGGCGCATTGCGCCGGGCTGCTCAGGTCTACCAAACCTGATCGCTGATTTTGCAGCGACCGGTGCAGCCTAGAGAGCCCAATGACGTGGCGCAAGGGCTCGGGATTTTCTCGGAAATTTCCCTCAAGGGAAAGAGAGGCATCCCGCCATTTCGAGCCAATAACCGAAAGATCGAAGAGCGCTTGAAAGTCCTGTCGCCATAAAAACGCTTTCATTTATCGCTAATCGAACCGTTCACGCCCCCTTTCATAAACCACTGTTTTATCTGAAAAAATCAAAATCCTCTGCGGCTCACTGTCATTTCTGTCAGATGACAGAAGCCCCGGATTGAAAAAAGCTGTCAGTCATCCTGCATGGAGCACTGACATGTCTGACCAGCCCTTTTCCTTGTTACAAAATCTCGCCAAGGCAGAAACCTCCTCCTCTGAACGCACGGATGGCAAAGTGGCTTTTGTCAGTGCCATGGAAAAGATGGGGATCAGTTCGGTATTCGATATCGTGCGTCGCGCCAAACCGGCTTTCGTGCGCGAACTGCTTCAGTACAGTGATGCCAACGGTGATCTGGCCTACGAGAATGCCCGCTGTTACGCCACCCAGATCGTGCGCCTGTACCGCAACCAACTGGTGTCCTCCGGGCGCACTCAGACCCTGACCCAGCGCACGGGTGTGCGCTCGCTGGTGGATATAGGTCCCAGCTTTCCCAACCTGTTCAAAGAGAACTGGGATCTGTTTTGCAAAGTGGGAGCCATTGAAGCCAGGGACTCTCCCGCCGCCTACCTCACCGCTCTCTACCGTTTCGCAATGGAAGAACTGGAAGGCAGTAGCGCCGAAACCGGCCGTATTCACCTGGATGCCCGTCGCCCTGACCTGAAAGACCTGCTGATCGATCATCAGACGACCTACACCTCGATCCCCACTCTTGAAATCGTCAACACGGTATTGGAAAAGGCCATTGGTGCCTACACAAGCACGGTCGAGGGGCTCAAGGGCAAGAGCATTTATCAACTGGTCGCCGAGAAGCAGCACCCTTTCCTGTTTCCCTACAATTTTCATCATCGACAGATCAGCCTGGGGCTCGCGGGCAAGAAGCCGATCCTCGGAGAGTTGAGCTACCGCATCAGCTTTCAGGTCCCCGCCACCTCGCCGGGCAGCAATGCTTATGGTGCGGTGCAATCGGGCAGTGCCTGGGCACAGATAATGATGAGCGGCACGGGGCCGGAGCAGCAGGCGCTTGTACTGGCTCCGGCCTTGCCGGAAGCGGACGAATCCCTGATCACGCAGTTCTTCAAGAACAAATACGGCACCCTGTACGTCAGCGGAGCGGGCAATCCGCTGAACTCGCTCAAGATATTCAATGAAAAAACCGGTCTGTCAGGTAATGCCGTAGAGGCGCTGCTGGCGACAGGAGACCACTCTCCTCACCCCTCACCCAATGTTCAGGCAGCAGGTGCCGCCAGCACTCCGCAAACCGCACAGCCGACCGATAGCGACATTGCCGCGGCCCATTCAGCCAAATACGGTGCCAGCTACGTCAATGGCCCGACAGACACTGCCGCCATGGAGCTGGGCCTGGATGCGCAACAGAAACGTCAGTTGCTCAATACCAGCCTGGATCGTTTCGACCGCATGCAGCGCATGATTCGTCTGCAACGCTGGCTGAATATCCCGTTCGCACAGCTCGACACTCTGCTCATGGCGATCATCCGTTCCGAAGGAGCGGCCAATCCCGGTAACGCGCTGACCGAGAACACCCTGCGCGCGCTGGGCGTCTATCGCTACCTGAACCGACGCTATTCGATTGAGCCACAAGAGTTTGCCGGTTTCTTTCATCAGTTGAGCGCCTATGCCAGCCAAGGGCACTTATCGATGTTCGACCGGGTCTTCAACAACCCGGTGCTGTTCGACACGCCGCTGGTCCTGGACGGGAGGCAGGTCTGGCTGACCAGCGGAGACAGCCCTAGCAACAAGACCCTCACACAGATCTGTGTCGCATTAGGTCTGGAACATACTCGGGAAAGCCTGTGGCCGATTCTTATCGATACCCGAAATGCCTATGCCGGCGCAGACCAGGCCTTCAGACGCACCCTGTCCATGATCTCCTCCATGTATCGTCAGACCCGCATCGCTTCGATGTTCGGCCTGACAGCACCGGCCAGCCGTGCGCTGGTCGATCTGTTGGGGGGTGAGTCCTATCGCAGTCTGGTCGTGAAAGGGACGATCAGAAATGCTGCCGGCGAAACAGCGGACCAGGCCTCTGCACCCGATGTCCTGGACATTCTCATGCAACTGGACTGGGCCGTCGACTGGCTCAACGAAACCGGTCGTGATGTATGGACGCTGCGCCGCCAACTGGCGGTCGATACCGTCGAACCCTCGGTTTCTCAATCGTTGCTCGACCAACTGGAGCAACTGGGCAAGGAAGCGCGCGAAACCGTACTGACCGGGCAACAGCTCAGCGCATTGAACCTGCCAGCCAAGGATGACAATGACGTCGCCATCGACTGGTGGGGAAGCGTGCTCGCCCCGCTCATCGAAGCCCATGGTCTGGTCAAGGCGCTGCCCTTGACCCTGGAGGGCAACGTTGCGGCCGACATCGACGCACTGCTCGCCGCACAGCTTGAGCCGGTCGCCATCGATGCGCCCAGCAAAGAGATGGCCAGGACCCGGCTCGGCGAATTTCTGTTCAAAGGCTACGTCATTCAGCACCGCTTGATGGAAGGTCTGCTGCAGTCCAGCGCCGGGGTGCCGCTGGATCGCTGCGAAACAATCATGCGCTGGGCCGGCACCAGCGCCGACGTCTTCCTGGGACAAGCCATCGACACCGCGACAGGTGCCAGCCTCAGCCTGCCGCTGATTGACGGCAGCCAGGAACTGATCGACACGTTGATGACCCTGCATCGCTATGCCGAGGTCAATCAGCAACTGGGCCTCAGCGCCCAGGCGTTGCGCACCTTTCTGGTCAATCCCGCATGGCTGCATGCCAGCCAGGCCGCCCCGCTGCCGCTTTCGCTGACCAGCCTCTATGTTCTGGATCGTTACCGGCACTTGCGTGACAACTGCGAACAGCCGGAAGCGACCTTGCTGGCTTATTTCTTACTGGCCAACAAAGGCGGCACACCGGATCAATGCGATGCGCAACTGGCAGTGCTGACAGGCTGGAGCACAACCGAACTGGCCAGAGCGCGCACGCAGTTGGGAAGCATCGCCAAGTCCATGCACCAGGTGGACTGGATAAAACGCATGCAGGATACCTGCACCTCGACGGGCCTCAGTGCCGATCAACTGCTGGACGCAACGGAATTGACCAGCGCCAGCACCATCGACCAATGGAAACAGGTGGGAGATGCCGTCATGGGCACGAATCGTTAACCCGCGCCTCAGCCCTCTTATCATCGATTGCCATGGAGGCAACACACATGTCCCTTTCCGTTGAAAGCCAGCTCAATGAGTCCTTTCGGGACGCGCTGGTGGAGTACTACCTGGGGGAAGTCGTTCCCAACTCACCATTATTGAAAAGCCTATCGCTGGACCAACGTCTTAAAACCGCCAACGACCTGTATGAGTTTTTCCTGATCGACACACAAGTGATCAACAAGGTTGAAACAAGCTACGTGGCTTCAGCCATCAGCAGTATTCAACAATTCATCAATGGTGCATTGATGGACATGGAGCCCGGCTACGACTTGCTGCAGCCTGCAGAAGCACGTTTCGTCGAATGGCGTGAGCGCAATAGTCAGTACCCGATCTGGGCATCCAACATGCAATTGGCGCTTTATCCGGAAACCTTCATTTCTCCGGCCCTGCGCCTGAAAAAATCCGGTTACTTCACGCAACTGGAAAATGACATCAACCAGAACAAGATCAGTATCGATACAGCTCAAGAGGCGGTGAAATCCTACTTGGCCAGTTTCGAGGAAGTGGCCAATCTGACCATTATCAATGGTTATATCGACAGTGCTCGTTTTGCCCAAGGAAAATACTACTTTATTGGTAAATCGCGTGCCGAGAACATCTATTACTGGCGTGTCGTCGACATGAACGAGCGCGCTTATAAGACGGGTACCGAGGGTCCCAAACATGACCACCCAACTCCGGGTGCATGGTCGGACTGGAAGCGGGCAGAAATCGGAGTCAACGCCAACACACTGGAAAGGACTATTCGCCCGGTATTTTTCAATAACAGACTGTTTGTCACTTGGGTAGATCTGATTCATGTTTCCGAAAACGTTGATATTACGCTTCCCACCGGCAGTATCCAACCTGGCACAGATGGCAGTATCCCCATCACACCTGTCGCCCCCTCGGCAGTAACGTCCACGCCCAAAGTGCGAATCGTGTTCAATATTTCGTACAAGAAATATGATGATTCCTGGAGCGCACCTCTGATTTACATGGACGTGACAATGCCTAACACATTCAGCCGAGCCAACAAATCTGTCAATGTTGAAAACGACCTGAATACCATTGCAATCTTTGATGTGTCGGCTTCACCGGAATCGTTATTTATCGCGGTTTATGCCGGTGAAACACTGGTCAGTGGCGACACGGATGGATCAACATCGGATTATGCGTTACTTGAAACGGCATTTATCGACAAGAACTTCAACAAGGAAAGAGCCTTCCCCAAGGCAGGGTTTGTCTGGGATAACTATGACGGTGCAAAAGCCGAACCGAATGAAAGCCGGATTCGCAAGACCTGCTGGGCATTTGCCCTGAAAAACAAAAACAACTTCCAGTTTACATGGAACCTTCACATAGGTATCAAAAGCCTCAAGACCACAGCCCCCAACCCTGAAGGCGACGCATGGAACTGTCAACAGTGGCAGAGCAGGATATCCGATCTGACAGCAGACAGAGCCACCGTCAACCATGAAAAATCGGAGCTTACCTTAACAACCATAATAAACACCGACATGGATGGCCGGCCTGCAAACGGCAAAATCACCATCAGCATCGCTTTTGCACCGGCCCTATGGTTTTTAATCCTCAACTACACGTCCCACACCAACAACTACTACAGCCTTGCCGACGAATCCTGCCTGATGGGATTCACCCTGCTTCCGCGAAAAGGCGAAATAAGCTTCGACATGATAGAGGACCCCCTCTCCCCAAGTCCGGAAGTACCAGACTTCCTGTTAAAAAGCGACTACACCCACTACTACGCAGAATTTCCAGGCATCAGCGATCCTGACGATCCTGACCCTGACATCGTAACCATCGACCTGAAAGGAGGCCTGGTAAAAAAAGAGTTCATTGATATCATATTATCAGACCCCGGTAGATTGAAACTGATAAACATACATTTCCCGCCCTACATCATTCCTTATCCTGCCACAGCCCTTGTCAGCCCAGACACGACTCCGCCCCTTGTAATGGCCCAATACTTCGCCCATCCGACGAATATGAACGCCCCCTATGGAGCCCAGAAAGAAATACACAGAACGTCACACAAAGAACTGCTATTGGTGACCAGCCCTTACAAGACAATAATCCCTATTGATAAGTCGACACTGCTGCCTTTGTTACCCACCACCTTTGTTGAGAACTCGAAGAAATTCTATATTACTCACGGCGTCGGCATTGATACTAAATTCAATCAGGTGTGGCTTGGCTCAGCCATAAAGTCCACGGAAATAGAACTGAGCTGGGAATCGGAAGGCGGTACCGACCCCATAGCACCCACCATACAAAAACGCACGGATCCTATTCTCGGTATCGCCGAGTACATCCACTTTTCTGATTCTTCCATCAAATACAGCGACGGGTCGAACAGTGATCTACGTGACCCGATCCGTATGAACACCCTGTTCGCTCGGGAACTGGTCAACAAAGCCAATATTGCCTTGGAAGCGCTACTGTCCTGGGACACCCAACAACTCCTGGAACCACCAATCGGCAATGATCAGACAGAACCCAGTCTTATGGACTTCAAAGGTGCCAACGGCCTGTACTTCTGGGAAATGTTCCTGCATCTGCCTTTCATGATTTCCCATCGCCTGAACCTGGAGCAGCGCTTTCAGGATGCCGAGTTCTGGCTGGCCTTCATTTTCGATCCGGGACGCAAGGCCAACGTCAATACCGGTGCGCCCGACTACTGGAACGTGCGACCACTCACCGAACTGCCTGACCCGGATTACTTCATGCGTGCGCCCATCGATCCGGACGGCATCGCTGCCAGCGATCCGGTCAGGTATCAGAAAGCCGTGTACTTCCATTACATCAAGAACCTCATCGATCGCGGGGACATGGCCTATCGGCAACTGACACCCGACAGCCTGGGCGAGGCCAAGCTCTGGTACGTGCGGATTCTGGACCTTCTGGGGCCACGCCCCGATACAGTACTCACCAGCCGCTGGACGCCGATCAAGTTGTCGGCTCTGGCGGCCTCGAGCAATCCGGGGCTGAGGGAATTTGAAAACCGGCTTATCGAGCAGGAAAGACAGGCTCGCCATGAAGGCGGTCAACTGCCATTGCTGCGTCTGAGCACCTTCGGCAGCGACCCGACCCTGAGCGCAGAAGACACCGATCACTTTATCGTGCCCATGAATGCGGAACTGACCCGCTACTGGGACATGCTCGAATCGCGGCTGCATAACCTGCGGCATAACCTGACGCTGGATGGCAAACCCCTGTCGCTGCCGCTGTTCGCCGCACCATTGGACCCACGCGCCCTGCTGGCCGCCTATGCCAATGGTGCCACCGAAAGTGGCTCGGGCAGTCTTCTGGCGCAGGAAACACCTCATTACCGTTATACCGTGATGTTCAACCGGGCCAGTGCTGCGGTGGATAACCTGATCCAGTTTGGCTCAACCTTGCTGTCGATCATCGAACGCAAGGAACAGGGTCAACTGGCGGAACTGCAACAGCAGCAGGTGTGGGAGTTCGCGCAATACGCCATCGACCTGCAACGGGAAGCTCAGAAAGTCGAAGTGGAAGCACGCAAGGCGTTGCAGGCCAGTCAGGACATTGCCAAGGCACGAGCCGGTTTCTACGGCAGACTGGCCGATGAGAATGTCAGCTTTACTGAAATAGCTGCGGCCAGAGGGCATTTGCTGGCACGGATCTCCGAAGGTGTCGGTGCCACCGCGACAGCGGTAGCCGCCGGCATGAAAGTCCTGCCCAACCATATCGGCTTCCATGCCGGCGCAACCGGGGGTATGGCTGTAGGGGCTGCAGCTGGCGGCGCGGCAGGAGGTTTTCGTCTGGAAGGCGTACCGGAGGTGGCCGCCATCATCGCTTATGCCAGCTCCACCGTGCATAACTCGGTGTCTGACGCTCTGGAACGCTCGGAAATATTCCGCCGCCGCCTCCAGGAATGGGAAAACGCCCGCGACCAGGCCAAACTCGAAGTCGATCAGATCGCCGCGCAACTGGCCGTCCACGATGCCCAGACCCGTGTCACAGCGCTGCAATTGCGTCAGGCCGAGGAAGCCAGGAAACAGGCAGAAGTCGTCCATGCCTTCCTCAACAAGCGCTTTACCAACAGCCAGCTTTACCAGTGGCTCAACGGCCAGTTCTCGACCTTTTACTACCAGGCTTACGACGCTACCTTTTCGCTGTGCCTGGCCGCACAGGCCTGTTGGCAATACGAGATTGCCGATTATTCGACAAGCTTCATCCAGCCCGCGGCCTGGAAAGATACCTGGCGCGGCCTGACCGCTGGCGAGTCGCTCAAGCTGAACCTGTTGCGCATGGATGCCGCGTATCTGGCCCGTCACGATCGCAAGCTGGAAATCGTCAAGACGGTGTCGGTGAAACAGTTGCCCGTTTCGACCGAGGACGATCCCAGCCTCAATATGGGGTGGGACGCCGTGGTCACCCGTCTGGCAGAAGAAGGCATCGTCGAATTCGAAATCACCCGCGCCATGCTCGATGCCGACTACCCCGGCCACTTCCTGCGCCGTATCAAACGCATCAGTGTTTCGTTGCCGGTGACGGTCGGTCCTTATCAGGATATTCGCGCCACCCTGACACAGAGCTGGAATGCCGTACAGATGAGCAGCCCCGACGGCCCGCTCAAGGAAAACATGCGCGCCAGCCAGCAGATCGCCGTATCGACCGGTATCGATGACGACGGCCTGTTCGTTTTCAACTTCGATGACGAGCGTTACCTGCCCTTTGAAGGCACGGGTGCGATTTCCCGCTGGGCCCTGACCTTCAGTGCCGGGCAAGAAGAGATGATCGCTTCGATCACCGACATCATCGTACACGTGCGCTACACCGCGAAAAGCAGCTAGCGAGGGAGAGCCAGAGCCATGGATGCCCAAGAATCTTCACTACAGACATCTCAACCCGCTGTCATTACCCCGTCGCTGCCCAAGGGCGGCGGGGCCATTCAAAGTATCGGCAAAGGCTGGGGTGCCGTTGGCAGCAACGGCACCGCTTCCCTGGAGATCCCTCTGCCCGTCAGCCCTGGCCGAGGCTATGAGCCGGCGTTGTCGCTCAACTACCAGAGCAGTATCGGTAATGGCCTGTTCGGCCTGGGCTGGAACCTGAACATCGGCTGCGTGGCACGACGTGCCAGCAAAGGCGTGCCGACCTATACCGATGAGGATGTGATCCTCGGTCCCAACGGCGAAGTCTGGCTGCCCGAACGCGATGCCGACGGCACCATCCGCTTCACCCGTGTCAGCAGCTACAACGGCCATGACCTGGGCGTGACCTATCAAGTGGTTCGCTATTTCGCCAGGCTCGAAGGTGCATTCGAGCGGATCGAGCACTGGCGCATCGATACGGTCGATCCGGGCTTCTGGCTGATTCACGACGCCGACGGCAACCTGTACTTCTACGGCAAGAAAGCGAGTTCGCGCAGCACCGACCCTGCAGACTCCAACCGTGTCGCCGAATGGTTGCTGGAAGAAAGCATGAACCCTCTGGGCGAACACATCCTGTACGAATACAAGGCCGAGGACGAAGTCGGCCTTCCCGAAGATCATCCTCGGGACTTCATTGCCCAGTGCTATCTGTGGCGGGTTCGCTATGGCAACGCCCAGGCACATCCCGTGCTGTATCTGTGGGACGAAGACTCACTGGAAAACCTGCAATGGCACTTCGACCTGCTTTTCGACTATGGCGAACGCAGCACCGATCCGAAGGAAAAACCCACTTATGCCGAACAGGTTGCATGGCCGGTGCGCAGCGACCCGCATTCCAGCTTTGCCTATGGCTTCGAGCTGGGCAATCTGCGCTTGTGCCAGCAGGTCCTGATGTTTCATCACTTTCCGGACGAGCTCGAAGAATCCCCCTTGCTGGTCCAGCGCCTGCTGCTGGAGTACCAACAGACCAGTCTCAAGTACAACCTGCTGAGCGCCGCGCATGCCCAGGCCTGGGATGGAACGACGTCCAGGCAGCTTCAGCAGCAGCCGGCCATGCAGTTCAGCTACAGCCAGTTCAACACCGAGAACGACATTTACACGCCACTGGACCCCATGCCCGGTCTCAACGACGGCCAGAACTATCAAATGATCGATCTGTATGGCGACGGGCTGCCGGGCGTGCTTTATCAGAGCGACAAGAGCTGGTTCTATCGGGAACCGGTACATGCCGAATCGGGGGAGCCGGATACCGTGACCTATGCCCCTGCGCGGGAGTTGCCGGAGATTCCGGCGACCGACTCCAGCAAACCGGTGAACCAGACACTGCTGGACCTGACCGGTGACGGACGCCTGAACTGGCTTATCGCCCAGCCCGGCATGGCGGGCTTCCTCACTCTCAACCCCGACCGTAGCTGGTCCGGCTTCACCCCCTTCCAGAGTTTCCCGGTCGAGTTCCAGCACCCCAGGGGGCAACTGGCCGACCTGACCGGTGACGGCCTTTCCGACCTGGCCCTGATCGGCCCGCACAGTGCTCGCCTGTATGCCAATCGTCGAACCATAGGGTTCTCCGTGCCCATGGACGTTCCCCACGACGATGACCGCTTGCCCGTATTCAGCGACAGTCCCAACGAACTGGTGATGTTCAATGACTTGCTCGGCACAGGCCAGCAGCACTTGATCCGCATTCGGCACAACGAAGCCCGCTTCTGGCCAAACCTGGGAGGCGGACGCTTCGGTACGGGCAAGTTGTTCGCCAGCCTGCCGTTCGACTACGAAACCTTCGATGCAAACCGGATCCGGCTCGCTGATCTGGATGGCTCGGGAGCCAGCGACCTGCTCTACCTTGAACCCGAAGGCATCCGGATTTTCATGAACGAAGGTGGCAATGCCTTCGCAGAGCCCTTCGAGCAAGCCTGGCCCGAAGACATGTTGTATGACCGTTTCTGCCAGGTCAGCGCCGTCGACCTGCAAGGGCTGGGCTTTTCGAGTCTGGTGCTGACAGCACCACACATGGAGCCCCGCCACTGGACCCTGCACTATGCCGCCAACCGGACAGGCCTGCTGCACAAGCCTTACCTGCTCAACGCCACGGATAACCACATGGGCGCAACAGGCGAAGTGACTTACCGCAGCTCGGCACAGGAATGGCTGGATGAGAAAAAAGCCTTGCAGGATGCCGGAAAAACTCCCGTCTCGTTCATGCCGTTTCCGCTTCATGTGGTTGTCCGGCAGACCCGCAAAGACATCGTGACCGGAACGACCCTGACCCAGCTCTTCAACTATCGCCAAGGTTTTTATGACCCGCAGGAGCGAGAGTTTCGTGGCTTCGGCCTGGTCTTGCAGACCGACACGGAAAAACCGCCGCAGCAGCAGGAAGGCTTTACCGCCGGGGTCTTGAACAAGACCTGGTTTCACACCGGAAGCACGGCAATCCCTGTTGGCGATGACTACGACACCAGCGACCCTCAGGCCATACCGCTGGGCGAACACTTGCTGTCCGGTTACGACCCGGATACGCACACCGACCACTTGATCACCGATCCCGACGAAGCCACGCGCCAGGAAATGGCACGCGCACTCAGCGGTTCGCCACTGCGCACGGAGATCTTTGGTCTCGACGAAAATCAGCAACCGGACGTGCTGTATTCCGTGCAGGCGTATCGTTATCTGGTGCGCCAGCTTCAACCGCTCACCGCGCATCAGCCTTATGCGCTGATGCTGCCACTGGAGCTGGAATCCATCACCTGGCAATACGAAGCCGAACAGCTCGATGACCCCATGTGCCAGCACAGCCTGAATCTGGGCTGGGACCTTTACGGTACTCTGACCCACAGCGTGGTCGTGAACTATGCCCGCCGCAAGAAACCGAGCGATACGCCGCCGTTCGAGGATCCCTATCAGCAGCAATGGTGGCAGGCCTCCCACGACGAAGCGCAGCAGTACTTCTACCTCAACGAGATGCGCAGCGAGTCCATCCATCTGGACGACCCACAGAACTGGCGACTGGGCTTGCCGTACAGGGGACGCAGCAATGCCATGGTCGTTCCCGCCAGCGCCCTGTCCCCCTCACAGATCAGCCATGAACGGTTCATCGATCCGCAGGGAACATTCGCCAGCCTGCCGCGCACACTCACCGCCCTTTCGGTCCAGCGCTACATCGGTTGCAGCGACGGAGAAGCGACCTTTCAGGCACTGACCGATGTAACCGAAAGCGCAGAGCTCGATGATCATGCCCTCAGCGCCTACGATCGGGTCATGGATTCCGCGCAACTGACCGCCCGGCTGATAGAGGCGGGTTATCAGCAGATGCCGTCGTTTCTGCCGGATGACGGTTTGAACCTGTGGTCGGTCAAGCGGGGATTCGCCACCTATGCGGGGCCTGAAGGCTTCTATCGCATCATGACCTTCAGGCCGACACGCAGCCACGGCTGGAGCAGCGTCGAATACGACCCTTACTACCTGTTTGTGGCCAAAGTGACCGACCCGGTGGGTTGCAGCACCACGGCGAGCTACAACTACCGGGCGCTGCAAGTGTTCCGAATCGTCGACCCCAATCGCAATACCCAGGAGGCGGACTACGATGGATTCGGTCGCTTATGGGCCACCAGCTTCTACGGCACCGAACTTGGCCAGCCAGTCGGCTTTGATCCGCTGAACCCCGACAAGCGTTTCTGGGGTGGCAGTAATGCAGCCGTCAATGCCCCGGCGAATGCGCTGGCAAATTCGGCCAGCGTTTACTACTACGACGGCAATCTCATCATGGACCCGGGGACCATTCCCTTTGCCTGTGCAACCCTGCAGGCTGACCGTTACCCGGGCGATCCGGAAAAACAGATCCGCATCAGTCTGGTTTCGCTGGATGGCTTCGGACGCACCTTGCAGACCCGTCAACTGGTCGAAGACGGTGACGCCTATGCAGTCGATGCAAACGGTTATCTGGAACTGGAAAACGGCAAGCCGAAGATCGTCCACGCCTCACCGCGCTGGAGAGTCAGCGAGCGCGTGGAATACAACAACAAGGGATTGGCGGTGCGAATCTATCGCCCCTACTTCGCCAACAGCCATGTGTACATCAAGGACGAACGCCTGCGTGAACACGGCCATTACGACCGCCAGTTCTACGACGCACTGGGACGCCCGACCATTACCCTCACCGCCAAGGGCTGGATGCGACGCCAGACGTACAGGACCTGGTACACCATCAGCGAGGATGAGAACGATACGGCCGAAGAAATGCTGGCCCTGAAAGCAGCAGGTGAACAGGAATGAGCCATTCACTTCACGCACATACCCCTCTTGTCCGCGCCCTGGATGGACGGGGGCTGACCCTGCGCGAAATCGCCTGGCGCAGGGTGCAGAGCGAGGAAGAACCGCAAGCCCTGATAAAGCGCATGGCCTATGACTCCGCCGGGCGTCTGACTGCACTGTGGGACCCGCGTCTGTGGGCACTTGCAGAACAGGATGCTGCATCGCCAGCCAATCGCAGACATCATTACAACCTGGCCGGCATCCCGCTCTCGAGCAAGAGCGTCGACGCCGGAGAGGACCTTGCCTTGCTGGCCGAAGCCGGCAACGTCATTCAGAGCTGGGACGCGCGAGGCAGCGCCTGGCAAACCCGTTACGACCAATACCTCAGGCCTGTGGCGACAGTGGAAATCGATGACCGGCACAACAGCCGGACCATCACACGCCTGGTCTACGCCGATAACAGCGACGCCTCGGCAGAACATAACCAGTGCGGCCAACTGATCCGCCTGGATGACACGGCCGGCACATTACACTTTGCCGATTACGGAGTGCTCGGCCAGGTGCTCACGCTATCCCGACAATTCCTGAAAACCCCGGAACTGCCTGACTGGACGGAAGCCACGGACTATCTCGACCTTGTGGAAAGCGAAGCCTTCACCACTCAATGGCAGTACAACGCGACAGGAGAACCGACGCTTCAGACCGATGCCAGGGGCAACGCCCAACGTTTTGCCTATTCGGTCGCGGGAGAGCTGAGCGGCGTCTATCTGCGCCTGAACGCACAGAACGAAACCCCGCTGATGGAAAGGATCAGCTACAACGCATTCGGCCAGGCTCAAGAGCAGACCGCTGGCAACGGCGTGGTCACCCGGAGCGCTTATGAAGCGTCCAGCGGTTTACTGCAAAGCGTGACCGCGGACCCGCTGCAATCTCTGCATTACAGCTATGATCCGGTCGGCAATATCCTGCAGATCGAAGACCGGGCTCAACCGGTGCGCTTCTTCGCCAACCAGCAGGTCGAGCCGATCAGCCATTATCGCTATGACACGCTCTATCAACTGATCGAAGCCACAGGCCGCGAGGTCAATACCGGTGCCAGCCATGGCCCGGCCTTGCCGGGTCTGCAACCGTTGCCCCCCGATCCCAATCAGGTCAGCAACTACACCCGGCAATACGACTACGATGCGGCAGGCAATCTGTTGCAGATGCGTCATGTCGGCGCGCAAGCCTTCACCCGCACCATGCGCGTCGCACCGGACAGCAATCGCAGCCTGCCCGAAGGTGAAACCGATGCGGATTTTGCAACCGGCTTCGATGCCAACGGCAACCTGCTGCAACTGATTCGCGGCCAGACACTGGAATGGGATCTGCGCAATCAATTGCAGCGGATCATCACTGTCACCCGCGCCACAGCCGCCAGCGATCACGAGCGCTATATCTACGACGCTCTGGGCCAGCGCTGTCGCAAGATCAGCAGCACCCAGACCGCCAGCCGTACCCTGCTCAACGAAGTGCGCTACCTGCCGGGGCTGGAGATCCGTACCAGCGCCGACGGTGAAATCCTGCACGTCATCACCTCCAACAAGGTGCAGGTGCTGCACTGGCAGGCAGGCAAGCCGGACGGCATCGCCAACGATCAGATTCGCTACAGCCTGACCGATCACCTGGGCTCCAGCACTCTGGAACTGGACCAGCAAGGCGGCCTGATCAGCCAGGAAAGTTATTACCCGTTCGGCGGCACGTCATGGTGGGCTGCACGTAGTGCGCTGGAAGCGAAATACAAGACGATTCGATATTCAGGCAAGGAACGCGATGCAAGCGGGTTGTATTACTACGGCTTCAGGTATTACGCACCCTGGCTACAACGCTGGATCAATCCCGATCCGTCGGGAGATATTGACGGATTGAATTTGTATCTGATGGTGAGCAACAACCCCATCGGCCTGATCGATGCCGACGGAAGAATGGAATCGTCGGCCACTCAAAGAAAAGACCTGAAAGAGGCAAAGAACCTTCTTCTCCATAACATCCTGATTCATACACTCGCATTGGACATTACCGAAGAACGGGTCACAGCCGCCCGGTTACAGATATACAACTATCTGGACCCCGGCGAGCGCAAGCGGTCCGCTGCAAAACGCAGCAGTTCCTTGCTTGGAGAAGCTGCAGCCAAACTGGGAGGCTCCATAGGCGGTTGCGTGGCGGCAGGTGCTGCTGTCGGAGCAGTCACATGTGGCCCCCTTGGGGTCGTAGTGGGAGGGATTACGGGCGGTATAGTCGGTAGTCAGGTAGCGGGCTATGCCGCAGAAACCGCAGCGGAAAAACTTGAATTGACGACGGCGGTCAATTTGAAGGTCAGTGCTCTGGACCCTTATAAAATATTTCATGAAGCCTCTGCGACTGCCAAATCATTGTATGACAAGGCCCTGTTCAAAATTCGCGAGAAGACCAATATCCGTGATCCGCAAGTACGTAAAAAAGCCATGCAGACTGCTGTTTCATCGGTACTGGGACTTATCCCGCTGGTCGGCAAGCCCCTGAAAAGCGCTCCACAAGTCGCAGAACTGGGTTACGAAATCTATAAAAGTGACGAAGACATACCACTGGAAAAATGGCAGCACCTGGACTCCAACCTGGACTCTCTGGAGTGGGCGCTGGAAGACAACTTGCTCACTCTCAAAACACTATTCGAAAAGGCAGAAATCACTGAAATCAAAGTCAGCAGCATACCGACCGTCCACAAGGAATCCTTTGCAACCCTGAAAAAAGCCACAGAGAACGTAATCGGACTTATCTCCAATACCCGGGAATGGTCTCTCGAAGCCAGAAAAGCTGGCAGAAGAGGTTCACAGTTCATGATTACACGCCTGTGAATCCGGACGACTTGATACCAGCCCAACAGGCCCGTATCTCGATATAAAACCCGCTTCGATCGCAGACAGGGACGCTTGCGAATGAATACCTCACTGCACACCCAAACCCCTGCGCTTGTCGTCACAGACCCACGTGGCCTCGCAGTACGTGACATTGCGTTCTATCGCAGCCGCCCGGATCAGCCTGTCGCCGAACGCCTGACACATCAGGCCCATGACCCGGCAGGACGTCTGATCGACAAACGTGACCCGCGTCTCGCGCATCCCAACCTCAGCACGACTTACAGCCTCAGTGGCCGGGTACTGCTCATCGACAGTGTCGATGCCGGTTGGCAACTCGCATTATGGGGTGAAGCGGGTCAGGCCCTGGCGAGCTGGAACAGTCGCGACATTCAACGCCGGATCGAATACGACACGCTGCTGCGCCCGGAGACTGTCACCGAGCAGGGGCGTGTCACCGAGCGCGCCGGCTACGGTGGCCCGAACGATCATGAGCACAATCAATGCAATCGGTTGATCCGCCATGACGATCCCGCCGGGACCCGGCATCTGTCGGATTATGGGGTTCCTGGCTCGCCGATGAGGGAGACCAGATACTTTCTGCCGACTGCCGGGACACCGGACTGGCCACTGGCCGAAACCGAGCGCGATGCTCTGCTGGAAAACGTCCCTTTCACAACATCGTCGGCGTTCAATGCGCTGGGAGAGGTCATGCGTCAAACCGATGCCATGGGCCATGCGCAGCATTTCAGCCAGACCGTGGCAGGACAATTGAAAGTCGTCGAATTGACCTTGGCCGGGGCCGAGCAGCCACAGACGCTGGTCAGTGAGATTCGTTACAACGCATTCGATCGGGTCGAGCAGGAAACAGCAGGGAACGGAGTCGTAAGCCACTCACACTTCGATCCGCAAGACGGTCGACTGATGGAGTTCAGTGCCGCATTACCAGGCCAGCCGGCACTGCAACACCTCATCTACAGTTATGATCCGGTCGGCAATATCCTGCAGATCGAAGACCGGGCTCAACCGGTGCGCTTCTTCGCCAACCAGCAAGTCGAGCCGATCAGCCATTATCGCTATGACACGCTCTATCAACTGATCGAAGCCACAGGCCGCGAGGTCAGTACCGGCACCAGCCATGGCCCGGCCTTGCCGGGTCTGCAACCGTTGCCCCCCGATCCCAATCAGGTCAGCAACTACACCCGGCAATACGACTACGATGCGGCAGGCAACCTGTTGCAGATGCGTCATGTCGGCGCGCAAGCTTTCACCCGCACCATGCGCGTAGCGCAGGACAGCAATCGCAGCCTGCCCGAGGGTGAAACCGATGCGGATTTCGAAACCGGCTTCGATGCCAGTGGCAACCTGCTGCAACTGGTTCGCGGCCAGACACTGGAATGGGATCTGCGCAATCAATTGCAACAGATCACCACCGTCACCCGCGCAACAGCCGTCAGCGATCACGAGCTTTATGTCTACGACGGTCAGGGTCAGCGTTGCCGCAAGATCAACAGCACCCAGACCGCCAGCCGTACCCTGCTCAACGAAGTCCGTTACCTGCCTGGGCTGGAAGTCCGCACCAGCGCCGACGGAGAAGTCCTGCACGTCATCACCGTCGAAAAGGTGCGGGTGCTGCATTGGCAGGCAGGCAAACCGGACGGTATCGCCAACGATCAGATTCGCTACAGCCTGACCGATCACCTGGGCTCCAGCACTCTGGAACTGGACCGGCAAGGCGGCCTGATCAGTCAGGAAAGTTATTACCCCTTTGGTGGCACTGCATGGTGGGCGGCGCGCAGTGCGCTGGAAGCGAAATACAAGACGATTCGATACTC